>Ga0308165_1001134_pt1 | contig 39436 bp, 36 predicted proteins | sample PhyWR2_FD_201032 | JGI IMG/M metagenome (GOLD analysis project Ga0308165, IMG submission 201032) | Phyllosphere microbial communities from UC Gill Tract Community Farm, Albany, California, United States - DLSLW.R2 | ecosystem: Host-associated > Plants > Phyllosphere > Unclassified | place: USA...
CGGATGTCCAGACATAACATCAGGTTAGCGCTTCGCAAAAAGGACACCCAAAATGAGCAATACCGATATTCGTGTCGTACCCGGCCCGGCCAACTATTTTTCCCACAGCGGCAGCCTCGCGCGCCTGAACGATTTCTTCACGCCCGAACAGCTTGCCCGTGCGGTCTGGATCTACGGCGAACGCGCAATAGAAGGGGCGCGCCCTTTCCTGCCAGAAAGCTTTAACGCCGACGGCGCAACGCATTTGCTCTTTAAAGGCCACTGCAGCGAGCGCGACGTCACTCATCTGGTGAATGAATCCGGCAGTGACGTCAGCGTGGTCATTGGCGTGGGCGGCGGCGCGGTCATGGACACGGTCAAAGCCGTGGCGCGTCGTTTGGGCGTGCCGTTCGTCGGCATTCCAACCATTGCCGCCACCTGTGCCGCCTGGACGCCGCTTTCGGTCTGGTATAACGACGCCGGTCAGGCGTTGCAGTTTGAGATCTTCGATGACGCTAATTTTCTGGTGCTGGTCGAGCCGCAAATCATTCTGAACGCCCCGGCGGAATACCTGCTGGCGGGCATCGGCGATACGCTGGCGAAATGGTACGAAGCGGTGGTGTTAGCGCCAAAACCGGAAGAGCTTTCGCTTACCGTCCGACTGGGCATTAACGGCGCGCTGGCGATCCGTGACGTGCTGCTGGAGAGCAGCGAACAGGCGCTGGCGGATCGGGCGCGCGGTGAGCAGACGCAGGCGTTTCGCGATGTGGTGGATGCTATTATCGCGGGCGGCGGCATGGTGGGTGGCCTGGGTGAACGCTATACCCGCGTGGCGGCCGCGCATGCGGTACATAACGGTTTGACCGTGTTAGCGCAGACCGACAAATTCCTGCACGGCACGAAAGTCGCTTACGGCATTCTGGTGCAGAGCGCCCTGCTCGGCCAGGATGAGGTGCTAGCGCAGCTGATTGCGGCGTATGAGCGTTTTAATCTGCCGACCACCCTGCGCGAGCTGGACGTGGATATCAACAACCGCATCGAACTGGATAACGTGATTGCCCACACGCTGCGCCCAGTAGAATCAATCCATTACCTGCCGATTGCGCTTTCACCTGAGGTTTTACGCGCCGCATTTGAGAAAGTGGAATCCTTCCCCCGATAATTCCTCTCCCCCGTTCAGCGCATTGACGGGGGAAAAACTCCCTCTATACCTAATGATGAATCTCACCACTCTCGTAACGAGGTCATCATGCAGATCGATTTAACAGGTAAAAAAGCGCTGGTCACCGGGGCCAGTCGCGGGCTGGGGCGCGCCATTGCGTTGTCGCTGGCACGCGCGGGCGCTGATGTGGTTATCACCTATGAAAAATCCGCCGATAAAGCCCAGGCTGTCGCCGATGAAATTGCCGCACTTGGGCGGCGCAGCGAAGCCATTCAGGCGGACAGCGCAAGCGCTCAGGCGATTCAACATGCGGTGAACCAGACGGTGCAGACCCTCGGCGGGCTGGATATTCTGGTCAACAACGCCGGGATCGCGCGCGGTGGCCCGCTGGAATCGATGTCGCTGGAAGATATCGACGCGGTGATCAACGTGAATATTCGCGGCGTGGTGGTCGCCACACAAGCCGCACTGGCGCATCTTACCGAGGGTGGACGCATTATTAACATCGGCAGCTGTCTGGCGAACCGTGTTGCCCAGCCGGGGATCTCGGTGTATTCGATGAGCAAGTCCGCGCTTAACTCGTTGACGCGTGGCCTGGCGCGCGACCTGGGGCCACGGGGAATCACTGTCAACCTGGTGCATCCAGGCCCTACGGACAGCGATATGAATCCGGCGGACGGTGAACAGGCTGACTCGCAGCGACAGCTCATTGCCACCGGACATTACGGAACGCCAGAGGATATTGCGGCGGCCGTGACGTTTCTCGCCAGCCCACAGGCGGGACAGATTTCGGGCACTGGCCTTGACGTGGACGGTGGACTCAATGCCTGACGGGAATTTGCGATCTTGATTCCACGCTTTTAGCACGCCTCTGTCGTTTGGCAGAGGCGTTTGCGAGCCGCTTCGACGCGCTGCGTTTTGCCTCTTTCCCCCGCCTTACACCTGCTCTAGAGTTCGCACATAAGAAAATCAGAATTTAACTAATAACCTTATTATTTTCTTATAAAACGCAGGGGCGTACAGTGGAGGTACGGATGAAGATTATCTGGTCAAGACCTGCAAAAAGAGATTTAGCCAAAATTGAGGTTCGCGCTCAAACGAGAATCGAGGAGAAAGTGAACTCGATAACTGATAAAAATGCGCCTCGACCGGATATTAAAAAGCTATCGCTGCCGGGTCATTACTATCGGCTAAGAGCAGGTGAATACCGCGTGATCTTCATGATTCAGGGCGAATCACGAGATACTTGCTACATTGTGGCAGTCAAACGAAGAAGCTCAACGACCTATCTTCACGAGGAAAGTGTTCCCTATGGATGTGCAACTGATCGCTGATGCTGATGGAAAACCACAATATGCAGTCATACCCTATGATGACTATCTTCGCATGGTCCTGCAAACGGCTGAATATGATGATGAAAATGAGGATAACTGGGAACGAGTTGATGACGAAAAGGATGTTTATGATGACGTCGGGTTACCCGCTGACGTTTGCAGCCTCATGACTTATCAGCAAGTCAGCCTGCAGGCCGCGTGGCGAATTCTGCGCGGGTTATCGCAGCAGGAAGTGGCCGACAAACTCGGCATCAGCCAGTCTGCCGTTTCACAGCTTGAAGCGTTAGATTCTCGCCCACAGAAACGGACGCGTGAAAAGCTGGCAGCGATTTACGGCTGCACTCAGGAACAAATTAGCCTGTATCTGCCCAAGGAGGGCTAACAGCACTTCACGCCGCCTTTGGCACCATAGCGGGCGTCCTGACGGTCGCGGAAAAATTCTTCGTAGGTCATCGGCGTCTGATCTGGATGCGTGACGCGTATGTGCTCGACGTAGTTGTCGTAGTCCGGCACGCCAATCATCATTTTTGCCGCCTGACCTAAATATTTACCTGCTTTGGATAACGTGTCGAACATGATGTTTCTCTCATTCAATCCCTCTTCCCATCAGGCCGAGGGTTTCTAAGTCCCCTCTCCCCTGTAGGGAGAGGGTTAGGGTGAGGGGGTATTGAGTTAATGCGCCCCTTTCGCCTGGGTCACGATGTCATCCAGGTTTTCTGGCATTGGCTCGTAAGGCGTCTCTTTCGCCGTCGGTTTGTCTTCTTTGAGTGCCGCCAGCGCGGTCTTCAGAGAGTACATCGCCAGCACGACAACCACCACCATAAAGAAGATGGTGAGTCCGGCATCCAGACGGTTATTGAATACCAGCTGTGAAAGCTGAGACTCCGTATACTGCGCCGGGATTTTGCCGCTGTCGATCATCGCCTGGAACTTGTTAGCAATCGCCAGGAAACCGACTTTATTGTCCGGGCTAAAGGCTTTTTGCCAGCCCGCAGTCAGCGTACAAATCAACAGCCACGACGTTGGCAACAGCGCCACCCATGCGTAACGCTGACGCTTCATTTTGAACAGCACCACCGCACAGAGCATCAGTGCCATGCCTGCCAGCATCTGGTTGGCGATACCGAACAGCGGCCACAGGGTGTTAATGCCGCCTAACGGATCGACCACGCCCTGATGCAGGAAGTAGCCCCACGCCAGCACGCACAGCGCCGTCGCCAGCAGGTTCGCCGGCAATGAATCGGTGCGTTTTAGCCCCGGAGAGATCACCCCCAGCAGATCCTGCAGCATAAAGCGTGCCGCACGTGTACCCGCATCGACCGCCGTCAGGATAAACAGCGCCTCGAACAGGATCGCAAAGTGATACCAGAACGACACATCCATCAGCCCGCCGAGCGCGCCGTGGAGGATATACGCCATCCCCACCGCCAGCGTCGGTGCGCCGCCTGCACGGGAGATAATCGACTGTTCCCCCACCTCATTGGCAATGTGCGTTAGCGTTTCCGGGGTAATCGCAAAGCCCCAGCCGCTCACGACTTGCGCCGCAGAAGCGACCACGTCAACCGTCCCGGCAGGTGCCAGAACCGCCATTGGGCTGTTCATCGCAAAGTACACGCCCGGATCGATAATGCAGGCAGAAACCAGCGCCATGATGGCGACGAAAGATTCCATCAGCATGCCGCCGTAACCGATCAGGCAAGCCTGATTCTCGTTCGCCAGCATTTTCGGCGTCGTGCCGGATGCAATCAGCGCATGGAAGCCCGATACCGCGCCACAGGCGATGGTGATAAACAGGAACGGGAACATGTTACCGGTCCAGACCGGGCCGGTGCCGTCAATGAATTTGGTCAACGCGGGCATGGTCAGCGTCGGGCGCATGATCAGAATGCCAATCGCCAGGCCGAGAATAGTCCCGATTTTCAGGAAGGTAGAGAGATAATCGCGCGGGGCCAATAGCAGCCAGACCGGTAGAACCGCCGCCACGAAGCCGTATCCCACCAGCATCCAGGTCAATTGCACGCCGGTAAAGTCAAAATACGGTGCCCAAGTTGGGCTTTCCGCTACCCAGCCGCCGGAAATAATCGCGAACACCAGGAAGAACAGGCCAATGACGGACACTTCACCAATGCGCCCAGGCCGGATGTAGCGAATGTAGATCCCCATGAACAACGCCAGCGGAATGGTGAACGCCACGGTGTAGGTTCCCCACGGGCTGTGGGTTAGCGCTTTCACCACGATCATTGCCAGTACCGCCAGGATGATCACCATGATCATAAAGGTGGCAATCAGCGCGATAACGCCTGCCGTTGCGCCCATTTCCTCTTTCACCAGCTCACCGAGCGAGCGTCCATCGCGGCGAGTTGAGACGAACAGCACCATAAAATCCTGCACTGCGCCTGCCAGCACCACACCCGCCAGGATCCAAATCATCCCCGGCAAATACCCCATCTGTGCCGCCAGTACCGGTCCGACTAACGGACCCGCCCCGGCAATCGCCGCAAAGTGGTGACCAAACAGCACTTTTTTGTCCGTTGGAACATAATCCAGCCCGTCGTTATGCCGAACAGCTGGCGTCATGCGCGTGCCGTCTACTGCCAGCACTTTGTCAGCAATAAAACGTCCGTAGAAGCGATACGCGATCAGATAAATGCAGACGGAGGCTACGACTATCCATAGCGCATTGATCTGTTCACCACGATTGAGGGCGATGTAGCCCAGAGCAAATGCGCCTACAACGGAGAGCATTGCCCAGATGATGTATTTCCCTGAGTTGTTCATAGTTGTTGTCCGTTAGCGAGAAACAGTGAGATGTTACATTTTGTTTCTAGATCACAGCTTGAAATTTAACAACTTTGAAACGCAATAATGCGTGGTCTAACCAGGTATTTACTTCACTGTGTTAAGCGGATCACTTTAGCGAGGGCTGGGACGATAAATAGCGCTGAGCTGATGTTCGCCCCTCACCCCAGCACCATCGTGCTCAACCGACAGGTACAGCAGCGCCGTCCCTGCTCGTCGAACACCACGATTTCCCAGCTCTGGTTCTGACGCCCAAGATGCAGCGGCTGACAAACACCGCGCACTTTTCCCTGCGACACCGCGCGATGATGGGTCGCGTTCAACTCCGTCCCCACCACGCTTTGCCCATCGCGGGTCATCAGAAAACCGGCCATGGAACCGAGCGTTTCCGCCAGCGCCGCTGATGCGCCGCCGTGCAGCAGACCAAACGGTTGATGCGTCCGCGCATCCACCGGCATTTCGGCTTCCAGCGTGTCGTCGCCGATGCGCGTGTACACCATGCCCAGATGCGCCACCATCGTGTTCAGGCTGGTGGCGTTAAGTTCTTCAAGCGATAAGTGACGTTTCCAGATCATTACGCCCCCAGCGTTGAGCCGCCATCCACCACGATGTCCTGCAGCGTGATGTGGCTGGCGTGGTCTGAAGCGAGGAACAAAATCGTGCTGGCGATCTCCTGCGGACGCGCGATTTTGCCCAAGGGAATACCCAGCTTAAACTGCTCGCCAAAACCGCGAATGCGCTGCTGCTCGGCGTCGTCGCTCACCCACAGCGTGCGCTGCATGTCGGTATCAGTCGATCCTGGCGAGACGATATTACAACGCACGCCGCTGCCGGCCAGCTCAAGACCGACGGTCAGCGCCAGGCTTTTCAGCGCCGCTTTCGACGCGCCGTATGCGCTCATCCCGATACGCGGCGTGTGCGCAGCGTCAGAGGCCACGGTGACAATCGCCCCGCCCTGCTGGCGACGGAACTGGCCCATCGTCTGCTGGAACAGGTTAAACGCCCCGCCGACGTTCACCGCAAAGGTCTGTTGCCAGTCGTCCTGCGACAGCCCATCGGTCGCACCCATGCGCAAAATGCCCGCCGCATTGACCAGCACATCCAGGCGTTCCATATTTGCTAGCATGCGCCCGCAAACGTCACTCACCTGCGTAGCATCCGCCACGTTCAGCGTTTCTGTCGCAAACGGATAATCGCCCGCCGGGAAGGCGACATCAAAGCCGGTCACCTGCGCACCCGCCTCGACAAACGCCAGCGCCGTGGCGTAGCCGATGCCCTTTCCCGCGCCCGTCACCCAGACGGTTTTGCCGGTAAAATCGAATCCGGCCATCACTTCACCTCGCGGGACAGCAGCGCCCACCAGGCATCGAGGGTCGGATTTTTCGCCAGCATCACGAAGTCGATATCGCCGTGAACTTTGCGCCAGCGGGCGGCCAGCGCCATCATGCGCACGGAATCGAGACCGTAATCAATCAGGTTTTCGTCATCCATCGGCTCGTCGGATTCGTCCAGCAGCGGCAGAATCACGGCGCGTAGCGCCTCTTTGCTGGCAGGCACAGACGGCAACAGCTCGTCAGTCATCACCACGCGTCCGGTGCGACCCGCTACATAGTTGAGCGACATCAGATGCTCTTCGCGGCTGAAATCGGCCAGCGCATCGGCGATAAAGAACGGCTTGATATCGCGCATAAAGGCGTCGGTGGCGGTAGTCATACAACCGATGTGCGCGTAAACGCCGGTGATCAGCAGCTGATTGCGGCCGGTTTCTTTTAGCATCTGCTCCAGCGGCGAGCGGTGGAAGGCGCTGTAGCGCCATTTCACCAGCACGGTGTCGGCTTCATCAGGCGTCAGTTCCGATACGATACGCTGCTGCTCCGGTGAACGGGTCAGCCCCGGTCCCCACATGTCGTTCAGCAGCGCGCGGTCTTCGTCGCTCTGCTCTTTTGGCTGCGCGGTGTAATAGACCGGAATATTGTGCTTTTTGCAGTAATCGCGAAGTTGCGCGATGTTCGCCACCACTTGCTTCATCATCGGGCAGTTATCGCCCCAGAAGTTAAGGAAATACTCCTGCATGTCGTGGATCAGCAGCGCGGCGCGCTCAGGTTTAAACGCCCAGCTCACTTTGTTGTTCGGCAGCTCAGCCGCCGTTGGCAGTGCGTAACCGGTTAATTTAGGGATCGCCATAATCTGTTCCTCAGCCCTGGGCGCGTTCAGCGAGCCACAGGCGCAATTGTTTCTTGTCTACTTTCCCGACCGGCGTCAGCGGCAGCGCATCCACGCTCTCAACCCTGTCCGGCAGCTTGAATTCCGCAACGCCCTGCTCACGCAGGAAACGACGCACTTCCACTGCACGCAGCGGCTTTTTCACCACCAGATACGCGCAGCTTTTTTCACCCAGCAGGCTGTCTTCCATGCTGACCAGCGCCGCGTGGATCACCGAGTCGTGGCGCAGCAGTAAATTCTCGATCTCTTCTGCCGCTATCTTTTCACCGCCACGGTTGATCTGATCTTTTTCTCGCCCCTGCACGGTGATGTAGCCCTGCTCGTCGATGGCGATCAGATCGCCGGAGCAGTAAAATCCGTTGGCATCAAAGGCGCTCGCGTTGTGCTCCGGGCTGTTGAAATAGCCCCGGAACGTGTATGGCCCGCGCGTCATCAAACGCCCAACTTCACCGCGCGGCAGCGGTTGACCGTTTTCATCCGCCACCCACACTTCGTCATCCGGGCACATCGGACGGCCCTGCGTGTTCATGATGCGTTCCGGAGTATCGTCGAGCGCGGTGTAGTTGACCAGCCCTTCCGCCATGCCAAAAACCTGCTGCAACTGACAGCCAATTTCCGCCGGAATGCGCGCTGCAAGCGTGGCGGAAAGCCGCGCTCCGCCCACCTGCAACAGCGTTAGCGACGCCAGTTGAGCGTGACCCGCGCCTTCCGCGATGGCCTGCAACCACAGGCTGACCGCCGGAGGGACCAGAGACGCAACGTTGAGCTGATGTTTTTCGATCAGCGGGAAGCAGATCGTGGCGCTCGGATCGTTTGCCAGTGCCACGCAACCACCGGCCATAAATACGCCTAGCGATCCCGGAGAACTCATCGCAAAGTTGTGCGCGGCAGGCAGTGCGTTCAGGTAGCGCGTTTCAGCCGTAATCCCGCAAATCTCGTTGCTGCGCAAAATGCTGTAGTAGTAGTCGTTGTGCGTACGCGGGATCAGCTTTGGCGTGCCGGTACTGCCGCCGGAAAGCTGGAAAAACGCCACTTCATCGGCCGGCGTCGGGCTGGCGATAAAATTGTCCGCCGGACGCGCAATGGCCGCCTCCAGCGCGTGTTCACCGTTATCGCCGCGCAGTAGCACCACACGCACGGAGCGGTGTTCATCGACAAACGTATTGAGGAAATCATCACCTGCAAATAGCGCGTGCTGGCGATCGGCAATCACCAGCGCGGGCGAAATTTGAAGTGCGTAGGCGTTCAGTTCGCTGCGTTGATGGCTAAAGAGCGCATTCACGGGGGCGATGCCCGCCTGGAGCAGGGCAAAAAAGGTGATGTAAAACTCGGCCACGTTGCCGAGCTGCACCAGCGCGGTTTCGCCGCGCTTAATCCCCTGCGACTGCAGCGCGGACGCGAGATTATTCACCGCATGATGGATCTGACGGTAGGTGTAATGCCGTTCGCCGTCGATCACCGCCGTCGCGTCGCTGTCAGCATGACGGGTTAAAATGTCGGTCAGCGGCAGATCCTGCCAGTAGCCTTTTTCACGGTAGCGCCGGGCAAATTCCTCAGGCCAACGGGTAAAGGGAAGGGTCATGATTGTTCCTCAGTGCAAACCAAAAACGTTGAGCATGGTGGAGAGTTTGACGCCGGTTTCGCGCCATTCGCCAACGGGCGAAGAGGCCGGGACAATGCCCGCGCCAGCAAACAGTCGAACGGTGTTTTCATGGATGCGCGCGCAGCGGATCGTCACAACCCATTCACCGTTGCCTTCGCTGTCACACCAGCCGACGATCCCGCCGAACAGTTCGCGATCGAACGGTTCGAGAGAAGCGATAATTTCTTTGGCGGCCTGATGCGGGAAACCGCTCAGCGCAGGCGTCGGGTGCAGCAGACAGGCCAGCGTCAGGGCGTTTTCATTTTCCCGCGCTTCGCCTTCAATGGGCGTCGCCAGATGCCAGAGCGTAGGCGTGGTGATCAGCTGCGGAGAAGACGGCATCGCCAGTTTATGGCTGCGTTTTTCCAGCACCGTTTTCATCGCCTGCGTCACCAGATCGTGCTCGTGACGGTCTTTTTCAGACGCCAGCAGTTTGTTTCCGGCTTCGCGATCCAGCATGTCGTCCGGCTGACGACGGGCGGAGCCGGCCAGGGGAAGCGAGCTAAAATGCGCGCCTTCTTTGCGCAGCAGCAGCTCAGGGCTTGCGCCCAGCAGCACGCCGCCGTCTTCGAGCGGAACGTGGAAGTTAAAGCTCGCCGGGTTTTGCGCGATCAGACGTTCCAGTAACGCACCGCTGTCGATCTGCCGATCGGTAGCAATATCAATCAGGCGCGAGAGCACCACTTTATTGACCTGAGGCGTCGCCGTGAGCGCAGCGGCGCGGGCCACCATCTCTTCAAACACGGGCTGCTGCGGGATTTCAGTGCGTTTTTCGACCGTCAGTTCCTGCGAGTCGGAATGGTAACGCGCGGATTTCTGTCGCGCCGGGCGCGAAAAGGTTTGCCAGCTTTGCGGAATAAACAGCGACGACGGTTTGCGAGTATCAAACGGAATGGCGCCAACCATGATGGGATGTGAAATCCCGCTGGCTTTCGCATCACTAAAGGCCTGCGCCAGCTTTTGCTGGAAGGCACCCGCCGGATCGTCGCCGCCTGCTGCGGACTCCGAAAAACGGGCAAAACAGCCAGATGTGGTGAAACTGCGATTCGGCGACATAAAGAAAAAGCTGTCTGATTGCAGCGTGGTCGCGGTGTGTTGAACTTCCTCAGCCAATGACGTATCCATATCATCCTCCTAAAAATGATAAACGCAGTAAGAATAATTATCATTTATATTTTCGATGGCTAACCTAATAGCAGAGCGCGACGGTGTCAACCGCATACAGCGCAACTTGTGCGACTATCGCTTGCATCCCTTCGTCGCATTCATGAAAATGAGAAGCATTAACCTCAACAAAAACAGGATGCCGCTTTGTGAAACTCCCTGCTGTTTGTCGTCACGCCCTGCTTTTAGCAGGACTTTTTGTTTTAGGACTAACCTCAGCCACCGCCGCCGACTGGCCCCGTCAGGTGACCGACAGCCGTGGCGTTCATACGCTTGAAAGTATGCCGACGCGCATTGTTTCTACCAGCGTCACGCTGACCGGTTCGCTGCTGGCGATTGACGCGCCGGTTGTCGCCAGCGGCGCGACGACGCCGAATAACCGCGTGGCGGATGCGCAAGGTTTTATGCGCCAGTGGGGTGATATCGCCAAAAAACGTCAGGTTTCTCGTCTCTATATTGGCGAGCCAAGCGCGGAAGCCGTTGCCGCGCAAATGCCGGATCTGATTTTGATCAGCGCAACGGGCGGGGATTCTGCCGTCGCGCTTTACGATCAACTCTCCGCCATTGCGCCGACGCTTATCATCAATTACGACGACAAAAGCTGGCAGGAACTGCTGACTCAGCTCGGCACGCTGAGCGGACACGAAAAGCAAGCCGCCGCGCGCATTGCCGAATTTGATCAACAGCTGGCGCAGGTGAAGCAGCAGATGAAACTGCCGCCGCAGCCAGTGAATGCGATTGTCTACACCGCCGCCGCGCACAGCGCGAACCTGTGGACCGCAGAATCGGCGCAGGGCAAGTTCCTGCAACAGCTTGGCTTTACGTTGGCTGAACTGCCCGCCGGGCTGAACACCTCTAAAAGCCAGGGTAAACGCCACGACATTATTCAGTTGGGTGGCGAAAACCTGGCAGCAGGGCTGAATGGACAAGGGCTATTTTTGTTTGCGGGCGACCAGAAAGACGTCGATGCGATCTTCGCCAACCCGCTGCTGGCGCATCTGCCAGCCGTGCAAAACAAACGCGTTTGGGCGCTGGGAACGGAAACGTTCCGTCTCGATTACTACAGCGCCATGCTGGTGCTGGAACGTTTAAACGCGTTGTTCAAGTAAGCACGAAATTGAGCATTTCCCCCTCTCCGGTCGGAGAGGAGACCTCTGGTTTTCCCCCTCTTCCCGTGGGAGAGGGTTCGGGGTGAGGGCATCAGGCCGCACTATCCTTCAACACCGGTTCCTGACGGAACCGGCGCAGCTCCGCCAGCGTCACCAGCAAAATCACCCCGACAAGCGCCAGCACAAATCCACTGCTGCTGGCCGATGCGACCGGCGTCATAATCACGCCAAGCCCGCCCAGAATCGCCGCGCCAATCGCATCGCCCGTCACATTCTGCGCCGTCCATAAACCGTTAATCCGCCCCAGCATCCCTTCCGGTGTTTGAGTCTGAATCAGCGTGTATTGCAGCAGCGAACTCACTGCGCTCAGCCAGCCAAACAGCGCCAGACACACCACGCCCAACGCCCAGAACGGCATCAGGCTAAAGAAGGCGATGGCGATAAACGAAGCAACAGTCGCAGAGAGCATAATGAGCCCTGGGCGCGCACTGTGCGCCAGATTGCCGCTGGTCAGCGCGCCAAACGCCGCACCGAGGGGGATTGCCGCATACAGCAGGCCAATCTGCGAGGCGCTCATTTGCCACTCAATCGCCAGCGCCGGATAAAGCACGCGCACCGCACTCGCCATCGTCAGCAGCCCACCCAACAGCGCGATGCCGCCAATCAGCGGATTGCTGAACAGAAAACGAATCGCCGCCATCAACGATTTCAGCGGGTGTTCACGCGGCTGCGGCGGGGGCGGTAAAAGTGGCAAACGCAGCAGCGTTAACGTGGTGATAAACGTTCCCGCCGCCGCCAGACCGTAGTTCCACGCCACGTTGCCGGTCGCCAGCAACAGGCCGCCCACCATCGGCGAAATAACTGACCCGAGACGTACAGTGAGCATGGTAATCCCGCCCGCCTGCATCAGATTTTCTCGCCCGACCAGCGCAGGCGTCGCCGCAAGCAGTGCCGTCACGCCCAGCGAGGCGAAGAAACCGTCCCATAAACCCAACGCATAAATCGCAATGAGTGATGGCTCCGGCAGCATCGCGTTCAGGCACAGGCCGATAAAACCAACGCCGCACGTCCCGCGCGCCAGCAGAATCAATTTTTTGCGTTCGTAGCGATCCGCCAGAACTCCGCCGACCATCAGCCCAATAAACATCGCGCTGCCCGTTAAGGTGACGGACAGGCCAACCAGCCAGCTGGATTGCGTCATGGCCTGGATCTGTACCGGCACAGCAACGCCGAGCAGGCCAAGGGATAAAATGGAGATAAAACGCGCGATAAAAACGGCGCGAAACGCGGGATGCGTCTTGAGCAGGCTGAGATTCAACAGCCAGGATTTTTGATTCATGACAAGGCCTTGAGGTCTAACTCTCTACCAATTTCGTGGTCGCACATGCTAACATAGCCAAATAAGATAGATAACGATAATTACTATCATTATCAAATCATGGACGTTGCTATGTTGTCTTCTCCTCTCGCGGTACGCGCCGTTGCGCTGCCCGCTTTGTTACTGCTGTTAGTGCTTGCTATGGCGCTCAGCCTGCTGGTCGGCGCGAAACCGCTGCCGGCATCCGTTATTTTTGATGCCCTTTCCGGCTCGTGCCAAAGCGCCGACTGCACGATTGTGCTCGACGCACGACTACCGCGCACGCTCGCCGGATTGCTGGCAGGCGCGGCGCTCGGCCTGGCGGGAGCGCTCATGCAAACCCTGACTCGCAATCCGCTGGCCGATCCCGGCATTCTCGGCGTCAACGCGGGCGCCAGTTTTGCGATTGTGCTCGGCGCGGCGCTGTTTGGGTTCTCCTCCCCCACGGAACAACTGGTGATGGCCTTTTGCGGCGCGCTTGCCGCATCGTTGATCGTCGCCTTCACCGGCAGTCAGGGCGGTGGACAGTTAAGCCCGGTACGCCTGACGCTGGCGGGTGTCGCGCTCGGCGCAGTGCTCGAAGGGTTATCGAGCGGGATTGCGCTGCTCAATCCCGACGTGTGGGATCAGCTGCGCTTCTGGCAGGCCGGATCGCTGGATATTCGCACGCTACAGACATTGCAGATCGTCACACTTCCGGTCCTTATCGCCGCCGCCGTCGCGCTGTTTTTAAGCCGCGCACTCAACAGCCTGAGCCTCGGCAGCGACACCGCCACCGCGCTCGGTAGCCGCGTGGCGCGTACGCAATTGATAGGATTATTAACGATAACCGTGTTGTGCGGCAGCGCGACGGCGGTCGTCGGGCCGATTGCCTTTATTGGCCTGATGATGCCGCATATGGCGCGCTGGCTGGTGGGCGCCGATCACCGCTGGTCACTGCCCGTGACGCTGCTCGCGACGCCCGTCCTGCTACTGTTTGCCGATATTATTGGCCGCCTGCTGGTGCCGGGCGAGCTGCGGGTGTCGGTGGTCAGCGCGTTTATCGGCGCGCCGGTGCTGATTTTCCTGGTTCGCCGTAAGCGTGGAGGTGCGCTGTGATAACCCCTTCTCGCCGATTAGTCAGCACCTGCCTGCTGCTGGTGATGGCCAGCGTCGTGGCCGCCGTCTGGAGTTTGCGCAGCGGTGCGGTCACGCTTGATTTTATTCAGGTCTTTAACGCCCTCACCGGCAGCGCGCCGCGCAATATCACGATGGTCGTCACCGAATGGCGCTTGCCGCGCGTGGTGATGGCGATTCTGGTGGGTGCCGCACTCGGGGTGAGCGGCGCGATTTTCCAGTCGCTGCTGCGCAACCCGTTGGGTAGCCCGGACGTGATGGGTTTCAATACTGGCGCGTGGAGCGGCGTCCTGGTCGCGATGGTGCTGTTTGGTCAGCATCTCACGGCGATTGCCCTGGCGGCGATGGCGGGCGGCGTGCTGACCTCGCTTGTCGTCTGGGCGCTGGCCTGGCGCAACGGCATCGAGACCTTCCGCCTGATCATTATCGGCATTGGCATTCGCGCCATGCTGATGGCCTTCAACACCTGGCTGCTGCTGCGCGCGTCGCTTGAGACGTCGCTCACCGCCGGGCTGTGGAACGCGGGATCGTTAAACGGCCTGACGTGGGCCAAAACGCTACCCGCCACGCCGATTATCATGCTGATGTTTGTCTGCGCGTGGCTGCTGGTGCGCAGAATGCGTCTGCTGGAGATGGGCGATGATAGCGCCTGCGCGCTGGGCGTGAGCGTTGAACGCTCGCGTCTGACGCTGATGCTGATCGCAGTTGTCCTCACCGCCGCCGCTACCGCGATTGCGGGCCCCATTTCGTTTATTGCGCTGGTTGCCCCGCACATCGCCCGGCGTATTAGCGGTACGGCGCGCTGGGGACTCACTCAGTCGGCGCTGTGCGGCGCGCTTTTATTGCTGGTCGCGGATCTCTGTGCCCAGCAGCTGTTTATGCCTTATCAACTGCCGGTGGGCGTCGTGACCGTCAGTCTTGGCGGTATTTATCTCATCGTGTTGTTAGTTCAGGAGTCCCGCAAGAAATGATCCCGACAGCGACCCGCTTGCGCGGCGAAAACCTCACCCTCGGCTACGGCAAAAAAACCGTGGCGCAGGCGTTAAATGTGTCGATCCCCGACGGCCATTTTACGGCGATTATTGGCCCGAACGGCTGCGGGAAATCCACGCTGCTGCGCACGCTAAGCCGCCTGATGACGCCGCAGCACGGGAGCGTGTATCTCGATGGCGAACAGATTCAGCAGTTCGCCAGTAAAGAAGTCGCGCGTCGCATCGGGCTGCTGGCACAGAACGCCACCACGCCGGGCGATATCACGGTGCAAGAGTTAGTTGCGCGCGGGCGTTATCCGCATCAGCCGATGTTTACCCGCTGGCGCAAAGAGGATGAAGCCGCGGTGACAGGCGCGATGCAGGCGACGGGCATTACCGAACTCGCGGGGCAAAGCGTCGATACGCTCTCCGGCGGGCAGCGACAGCGCGCGTGGATTGCGATGGTGCTGGCGCAAGAGACATCGATCATGCTGCTGGACGAGCCGACGACCTGGCTGGACATCAGTCACCAGATTGATCTGCTGGAGTTGCTGAGTGAACTCAATCGCACGCAGGGATATACCCTGGCGGCGGTGCTGCACGATTTGAATCAGGCGTGCCGTTATGCCACGCATCTGATTGCGTTGCGCGACGGGAAAATCGTCGCAGAAGGCGCGCCGAAGGAGATTGTGACGCCTGATTTGATCGAGCGGATCTACGGGATGCGCTGCATGATTATCGACGATCCGATTGCAGGAACACCGCTGGTGGTGCCGATAGGACGGCGTGCGGTTTGACTCCCCTCACCCCAAAGCGGTGATTGAGAAATAGTAACGGCAGCTTCGCGTTGCCGTTTTGCTTTGTACGGTCTGGTGCCCTCACCCCGCCCCTCTCCCACGGGGAGAGGGAGAAAACCTATCAGCGCTCCCGATTTTCCGGAAGTGTTCTGCCGGACTAAATAGCTGCGCAGAACGGTTCCCTCTCCCTTGAGGGAGAGGGCTAGGGTGAGGGTGGGAAACCTACCCCAAAATCCCTTTCAGCACTGGGCCAATCTGCTCGAACGCCTGCGGCGAGATGATATCGACGTGAGCACAATCCTGATGATAAACCTCAAGCTCATTCACCCACGGTTCCCACGCCTGCTGCGGATCCATCGTTCGTGTATGCTCGGCGACAAACAGCGTCGCTTTACCGTCAAATCGTGAACTGTGCGCGGTTGTCAGCAAGCGCACCGCATCCGCGTAGTTACCTTCAATTGCGTTAAACAGCTCGCTGGAGCCCTGCCCTTGCTGCGCCGCGACAAAGGCCTCGCGCTCGCGCTCAATTTCCGCCAGCACTTCAGGGTCAAGACCGTTTGCCTCTTTCTCGGCCCAGTTTTGTGTTTCTGGCGGCCAGGTATCCAACAGGCCCAGGAAAGCGACCTCTTCGCCCTGATCGTGCAGACGCGCCGCGATCCCCTGCGCTAACGTCCCGCCGAGGGAATAGCCGAACAGATAATACGGCCCGTGCGGCTGCTGCGTACGCAGCGTGTTGAGATGATGGGCGATCACCTCGTCAAGCGTTGCACACTGCGCCATCGGGCCTTCCGGACGCGGCGACTGAATGCCGGTAATCGACCAATGCGGGCTGAGATAGCGCGCCAGCACGCTGAACTGCCACGCAAAACCGGACGCCGGATGGAAGCAGAACAGGGTTGGGCCATCGCTTTGACGCAACGGCAAAATCGTTTCATAACCCAGACGCTGCGCCTGTTCATCGCTGATTGGCGACGCCAGCAGCGTGCTGAGCTGATTGACCGTCGATGCCACCATAATCTGTCCCGGCGTCACCTTGCGGGAAAACGCACGGCTCAGCTGCGCCGCCAGGCGCATCGCCAGCAGCGAATGACCGCCGAGCGCAAAGAAATCGGCCTCAATATCGTTCACTTCGCACCCCAGCAGCGCCGAGAATGCCTGCGCGACGGCAATTTCCGTCGCCGTTTCCGGCGCACGCCCGGACGTCTTGCGGGTCAGATCCGGCAATGGCAGCGCTTTGCGATCCAGTTTTCCGTTCGCCGACAGCGGCAGTTCGCTGATTTGCAGCAGCACCACCGGGACCATGTGCGCGGGTAGCTGCGCTTTTAATGCGTCCAGCAGCGCATCGCGATCCAGCGGCAATCCGGATTCGGACACCACGTATCCCACCAGTTGACGCGCATCCCCGCCCGTGGCCGCCGCCTGATTAAACACGCAGGCATGCGCAACCGCCTGCGCCACGTCAGGGAGCGATAACATTGCACGGTCGATTTCACCCAGCTCAATCCGCTGGCCGCGAATTTTCAGCTGATCGTCACTGCGGCCCAAATATTCCACCGCACCGTTGTCCAGCCAGCGCGCCACGTCGCCAGTGCGATACATACGCTCACCGGCAGTAAACGGATCGGCGATAAAGCGGCTGGCGGTGAGGTCCGGTCGTCCCAGATAGCCTTGCGCCAGCTGAATGCCGGTAAGGTACAGATCGCCCGCCACGCCAAACGGGACCGGGCGCATCAGGCCATCCAGAATACGCAGGCCGGTATTCCACACCGGGAAACCAATCGGCACGCTGTTGCCCGACACCGCCGCCAGCTCGTCGCCAAACGCCGGATACCAGCTCACGTCCACCGCCGCTTCCGTCGGGCCATACAGGTTATGCAGCGGCGCGTGCGTCAGTTGTTCCCACTCGCGGCACAGCTCGGTTGGCAGCGCTTCGCCGCTACAGAACACCTGTTTCAGGCTCGCACAGCACTGCGCAGTTTCTGGCGTGAGTGAGGCGACAAATGCCGCCAGCATCGACGGAACAAAGTGGGTGGTGGTGACGCCGTAGCGCGCAAAGAATTGCTGCATCGCGAGCGGATCGCGGTGCGCGTCCGGCTCGGCCATCACCAGTTTTGCCCCGGCGATAAACGGCCACCAGAATTCCCACACCGAGACGTCAAAACTGCACGGCGTTTTCTGCGCCACCACGTCCTGCGCGGTGAGCGGATAGTGGTTTTGCATCCACAGCAGACGGTTGACGATGGCAGTTTGCCCCACCATCACCCCTTTCGGGCGTCCAGTCGAGCCGGAGGTAAAAATGATATACGCGGTCTGCTGCGGCGCGCTCAGGCCCAACGGCTCACCGTCCGCGGCAGGTAAAAGTGTGTTGTAACTAAAGGATGCAATCGGCAGGTCGCTAAAGCGCGGGAGCTGATCGTCGGTGGTGATCAAAAGCGTTGGCCGCGCGTCTTCCAGCATCATGCGCAGACGATCGTCAGGATATCCGGTGTCAAGCGGCAGCCAGGCGGCACCGGCTTCGACAATGCCGTGTAGCGCCAGAGTCAGAAATACCGAGCGCGGCAAGGCAACCGCCACGCTGTCGCCGGGCTTTACGCCGCGTTCGCGCAGCGTGGTCGCCAGCGCCACCACTTGCTCGCGCATCTGGCAATAGCTGAGTTCAATGTGGGCATCCGCCAGCGCGGGCGCATCCGGCGTTTTTTGCGCCTGCTCCGCCACCAGCGCACTCAGCGTGGTGAGCGGCAACGCGACGCCCGTATCGTTAACGCGTTCAAGCTGCTGATATTCCTGCGGCGAGACGGTTTCGGCGTCACCACACGTTAGGTCCGCATTGGCTGCAAATTGCGCCAGCAGACTGTCCAGACGCGCAACGTGCCGCGTGAGCGTCGCTTCATCGTAGCGCTGCTTGTTTGCCAGAATTTCAATACTCAAACCGCCCTGCTCGTCCGGGAACAGCGCCAGCTCCAGATCGTTAACCGGACCGGTCGCCAGCATGTGCGTTGTCGCTAGCACGCCGTCCAGTTCCAGTTGATAATCAAAGACTTTGACGTTCAATACCGGGCCAAACAGCGCTTCATCCCCCGCCGCGCGACCGCTGTCGCGAACGATTTGCTCGGCGTCGTAGCGCTGGTGACGACGCATCTTTTTCAGTTGATTCGCCAGACGCTGCGCCAGTTCCGGCAGCCGTTCATGCGGATTAATATTCACCGCCATCGGCAGGACGTTCAGCACCGGGCCGGTCGCGGTGAGCGCCGCCGATCCCATGCGGCGCATAAAGATAAATCCGGCGGCGTAATCGAGCCGCCCAGTCAGACGCCCGAGCCACAGCGCCACCAGCGCCAGCGCCAGATCGGTGCGCTGAACCGGTCCTGAAGCGCGGACAAGCTGGCTAAACGCGCGGCTGTCGGCAACCAGCTTGAGACGCAAAATATCCGTCGTGGCGGCACGCCCCGGCAGCGGCGCGGCGGAAAGCGACACCGGCGGTGGCAGCTGTTTGCGCTGTTCGGCCCAGTACGCGCCATCGCGCTGCCAGGCCTCGCTGTCACGATAGCGCTGGTATTCGTCCACCACCTCGGCAAACGGCGTAAACGGTGATTCAGGCGTGGGTTGGTTTGCAGACCAGGCGCGATAAATTGTGACGATCTGGCGGGTAATTGCCGGGAAACTGAAGCCATCGACCACTAAATGGTGATAACGCTGATACCAGTACCAGCCGTTTTCGCCCACCTGAATGAGCTGATGAAACGCCAGCGGCTGGCCGCTGTCGACGCGCAGATTTTGGTTGAGATCGGCCTCCATCAACGCCATCGCCGCCGCGTGCGAATCGGCGTGGTGACGCAAATCGATAATCTCCGGTTCAGCGAAAACCATCGACTCATCAACCCACTGCCACACTTCGCCGTTGTCTTCGCTAAATCGCGTGCGCAAGGTGTCGGCCTGCATCATGCCCGCGACTATCGCTTTTGCCAGCAGCGGCGCGTTGATTTCGCCGTGCAGTTCAGTGTAGTGCGCCACGCTCCAGGCGTTTGGCAGCGTTGAAAGCTGTTCTGCCATCCAGATCCCCGTCTGGGCCGCGACAAGAGGAAGACGCGCGCTCATGCGTTGTCCTCCGCAAAATGGGTGGGCACAAGCGTATGCCAGTTTTCGGTCAGCCATTGCTCACAGACCTGTGGCGGTTGCGGCTCGCAGACAACACGCCAGCCAGCGGGCAATGCGCATGCCTGCGGCCACAGGCTGAACTCACCGTGGTGATTTTGCAGAATAGCGAATTGCCCCTGCGGATTATCGAAGGGATTACTGAATTCCATACCAAACTCCTGTCGAGAGAAATCGCCAGCCTGGCGTTAATGAATGAGCGGCTGCCAGAGGGTCATTAGCCCCTGCGTCAGCCCGCCTCGCCAGCAAAGTGCATCATGTCCGCCGTCGACCTGACGCCAGAAAACCGTTTGCTGCGGGTGCGGTAGTTGGGCGTAAAGGGCCTGATTAACGCGGAAAATCAGCGGCTCGCGACGGCCCGCTTCAAGCACAATGCGAAGATCTGTTGCGGATTTTTCACCCGCTTTGAGTTGTTCGATAAGCAGCCCGTCCTGATTCGCGCCGCGATGCGGCCACCAGTACGATCCCGACTGGCTGAGCACGCAGCCAAACCGCTGCGGCCAGTTGAGCGCGGCATACAGTGACGACAGACCGCCGAAACTCTGCCCGGCGACGACGGTGCGATCGGCACGCTCGCTGAAAGGGGTTAACGCCTGAATTTTCGGCAGCAACTCTTCCTGTACCGCCAGCCAGAAATCGGGGTTGCAGGGCAACTCCTGGCTACGGTGCGCAGTGTCGATGACGTCAATCAGCACGTACACCGCAGCAGGCAATTTGCCCTCTCGCGTCAGCGCGGTCAGCGGCGACCAGACCGGCATGCTTTCGGCCCAGAACTGACCGTCGAGCAGCACTGCCAGCGGGCGCTCGGTGGGGTTTTGATCGCCGGTGGTAAAAATCCACACGCGGCGGACATTGCCCAGTCGCGCGCTGTGCCAGTCAATACATTCGGGCTGAGAATACGGTGTATCAGGGTGATTCCAGCCCGGCTGAACGGGCGCATGCGGCATCTCGAGCGCCGAAACCGGATGCCCACGGCCACCGCGCCAGCTTTGTGGATTAAGCGGATCGGAAATCGCGTTTGGCAGCAGTTTGCGCCAGCCTTCGCGCAGTGCCATGCGATCCGGCGTTTTCGCGTGGAAGACCGCTTCAGCAAAATCCTGTTCGTTTTCAGAGGGGATAAAACAGTAACTGCCGCGCCATTCAGGGCTGAAATCGCCCTGCCACTGCCAGACGTCGGTATCAGGAATGCGTTCGAGGGATTGCGGCCGCGCGTTTTGATGGTGATCGGTGACGCCAGTGATGTAGATCCACACCCGTTTTATCGCCGATGAACGCGCCGTACCTGCCGGATCGCGCCACCAAAACGTGACACGATAATGGTCTTTTTCACGCGCCCATTCCGGGCCGTTTTTCGACTGCCACCAGGCTTCACTTCCCGTTGTTAACGCCGTCACCCGCTTAACCTCATGTTTCACAGTATTTTGTTTCAGGACAAATTTTGTTGATAATATTATTGATAACTATTTTCATTTGCAATAGCGTAGTGCCCGCGCTGTGGGAAGCGCGCTCATAAAATAACCATGCCACGCATTGTGTGCGCTCGAGGACAGGGCTGCTTACGCAACGTGCGGGTGACAACATGCCGCCTCCTCTCCCATTCGGGAATGGAGCCAAGGGGACGCGGCACTGAAAAGCAGGACGTACAATGAATAAGAAGATTCACTCCCTGGCCTTGCTGGTCAATCTGGGAATTTACGGCGTTGCCCTGCCCGCGATGGCAGACGATGCCACCGCCAGCAGCGCTTCGCATGAAGACACCATGGTGATCACTGCCGCAGAGCAGAATTTACAGGCACCGGGCGTTTCCAAAATTACTGCCGACGAAATTCGTAAAAATCCTCCGGCGCGTGACGTGGCAGAAATCATCCGTACCATGCCAGGCGTCAACCTGACCGGCAACTCCACCAGCGGCCAGCGTGGTAACAACCGCCAGATCGACATTCGCGGCATGGGACCGGAAAATACCCTGATCCTGATTGACGGCAAACCCGTCACCAGCCGCAATTCCATCCGTCTGGGCTGGCGTGGCGAGCGCGATACTCGCGGCGACACCGGCTGGGTTCCCCCTGAAATGGTTGAAAGCATCGAAGTGATTCGCGGCCCAGCGGCAGCGCGCTACGGTAACGGCGCAGCGGGTGGCGTGGTGAACATCATCACCAAAAAATTCGATGACCAGTGGCATGGTTCCTGGAACACCTATCTGAACGCGCCGGAGCATAAAGACGAAGGCTCGACAAAACGCACCAACTTCAACCTGAGCGGGCCGCTCGGCGGGGAGTTCAGCTTCCGCCTGTACGGTAATCTGGATAAAACCCAGGCCGACGCATGGGATATCAACCAGGGCCATCAGTCCGAGCGCACGGGCATGTACGCCGATACGCTTCCGGCCGGTCGTGAAGGAGTTGAGAACAAAGACGTCAACGGCGTGGTGCGCTGGGACTTCGCCCCGATGCAATCGCTGGAGTTTGAAGCGGGCTACAGCCGTCAGAATAACCTCTATGCGGGCGACACGCAGAACACCAATAACGATAACAACACCAAAGACGGCGGTCTGGTGAAGAAAAACTACGGTAAAGAGACCAACCGTATTTATCGCCAGAACTTTGCCGTCACCTGGAACGGCGGCTGGGATAACGGCGTGACCACCAGCAACTGGGCACAGTACGAACACACCCGCAACTCGCGTCTGGGTGAAGGCCTGGCGGGCGGTCTGGAAGGGCTGTTCAACAGCGACAAATTTACCGATACCGATCTGTCAGACGTAATGTTGCACAGCGAGGTAAACCTGCCGATCGATTTCCTGGTGAATCAAAACCTGACCCTGGGCACCGAGTGGAATCAGCAGCGCATGAAGGATATGTCCTCCAACGGACAGGCCCAGCAAGGCGGCACGATCCCTGGCATGAGTGACGATCGCAGCCCGTATTCGCAGGCTGAAATCTTCTCTCTGTTCGCCGAAAACAACATGGAGCTGACTGACAGCACTATGCTGACGCCGGCGCTGCGCTTCGATCATCACACGATTGTGGGTAATAACTGGAGCCCGTCCCTGAACCTGTCGCAAGGTTTGGGCGATGACTTCACCCTGAAAATGGGCATTGCGCGCGCGTATAAAGCGCCGAGCCTGTATCAGACCAACCCGAACTATTTGCTCTACAGCAAAGGCCAGGGCTGCTATGCCAGCGGTGACGGCGTCGGCTGCTACATGATGGGCAACGACGATTTGAAAGCCGAGACCAGCATCAACAAAGAGATCGGTCTGGAGTTCAAACGTGACGGCTGGATGGCGGGCGTGACGTGGTTCCGTAACGATTACCGCGATAAAATCGAAGCCGGTTATGCTCCGATTGATCAGACGTCCCTCGGTAAAGTCAAAACCGATATTTATCAGTGGGAAAACGTACCGAAAGCGGTCGTAGAAGGCCTGGAAGGGACGTTGAATGTGCCGGTCAGCGAGACGGTGAACTGGACCAACAACATCACCTACATGCTGCAAAGTAAGAACAAAGAGACCGGCGATCGTCTGTCGATTATCCCGGAGTACACGCTGAACTCAACGCTGAGCTGGCAGGTACATCAGGACGTCTCGCTGCAATCCACCTTTACGTGGTACGGCAAACAGCAGCCGAAGAAATACAACTACAAAGGCAAACCGGTCACCGGTTCTGAAAGCGACGAAGTCAGCCCGTACAGCATTGTGGGCCTGAGCGCGAGCTGGGACGTGACCAAAAACGTCAGCCTGACCGGCGGCGTGGATAACGTCTTCGACAAACGTCAATGGCGCGCGGGTAATGCCCAGACGACCGGCAACGACAAAACCGGAGCGTATATGTACGGCGCAGGCGCGTACACCTATAACGAGCCGGGTCGTACCTGGTATATGAGTGTTAATACGCACTTCTGATAGACTGTAAGCCCTCTTCCACCGAAGGGGGCTTTTTCATCAGAGGGGATCCATGCGCACGCTTCACTCCACCTTTTCCCTTGCCAGCCAAACGGTTCACCAAATCGCGTTTGAACCCGCCACGTTTACTGAGGCCGACATGTTGTGGCTGCCTCATCATCAGCAACTGGCGCACGCCGCCCGCAAACGTCAAGCCGAACATCTCGCCGGACGCCTCGCCGCAGCCCATGCGTTGCAGCAATTGGGTGTCTCTGCGGTTCCCGGCATAGGCGTTAATGGCGAACCGCTGTGGCAAAGGGGGATTGTCGGCAGTATCACCCACAGTGGAACCCTGGCGATGGCCGTCGCAGTAAAAGATGAAAACTCGATGGTGGGAATTGACTGCGAAGCGCTCCTCACCCCGCACGAGGCGCAGGAGATTAAAGAAGGGATTATTAATCGCGCAGAAGAAGCGATCCTTGTTCAGTCGGGTTATCCCTTTGCGCTGGCGTTAACGCTCGCCTTTAGCGCTAAAGAAAGTTTATTTAAAGCGCTGTATCCCACACTAAAAGAATATATGGGATTTGACTCTGCAAGCGTGACGGCGGTTAGCGGTGATTTCATCGATTTGATGCTCATTCAACCGCTGGGGCCGTATCGCCATGGGCAGATATTTCGCCTTCACTGGAAAACGGTCGCAGAGAGCGTGTGCACGGTAATGGCAAAGTCTTGCGAATAACTTTGAATGGCAATAGCTGAAATATGCCCTGTCAAAACCTTCCCACAAAATTCGTCCCCTGTTACCTGTACTGGCATTCCTTCGCGAAGGAGATGAAGATCGGTTTCGTTCATCTCGTAATAAGGGGCTTAACTATTATCGAATGGCTGAAATCCATAGGTAGATAAAGTTCTGCTAGCCCCGCGATTCACCAGCAGCTCCAGATGCACCTGTAGCTCGCCTTACGCCAGCGGCAAGCTTATAAGCTCGATAAATCGGTCATCATTCATGTCGCCACAAACAACCAAAAACCATAGTTTACATAGGGTTTTTAAAGGCGTTCAATGCTCTATAGGGATAGCGCTTCGGCCGTTTTCCTCCAGAGCTAATGGCATTGTACCGCTCAATAATGGAGTCAGGATCATGATCAAACGTTTATTGCTCTGCGCTTTTATGCTGTTTAGCTTTTCAGTGATTGCCGCAAATGGGGGCAATGGTGGAGATGGCGGAAACGGGGCTGACGGGGGAAATGGTTCGAGCGGAGACAGTTCCGATAACGCCCCTGGCCGTTCAGGTTGTCCAGGAGGAACCGCCCCGGATAAAGCGGGTAAATTTTATTTACCTGGCACCCACGAGCAATGTAACCCAGGTAAGCAGGACGCATTACGCGCGGGGTGACGCTTGTGACTGTGCCACAAACAAAGGCTGAATTACTTTTAGCGATTGATAAAAATTTCCGTCAATTGATGGGCTATCTCAAAAATATCCCTGAAGAAATGACATCGGTTCATTCAATGGCTGGGCATGTGAAAGACACAGAGATGCGTGTTCGCGATCTGGTTTCTTATCTGATCGGATGGAACAACCTGGTGGTGAAGTGGATCACCTTAGATGCGAAAGGAATGCCCGTTGATTTCCCGGAAACCGGATTCAAGTGGAATCAACTGGGTCTGCTGGCGCAAAAATTTTATACGGATTATAAAGAATTAAATTATCACGCGTTACTCACTGAACTCGAATCAGCAAAAGAGAAAATAGTGCGACTGATTGATGAGCGCACGGATGATATTCTTTACGGTCAGCCCTGGTATACAAAATGGACGATGGGGCGAATGATCGCTTTTAATACGTCGTCACCCTATGCCAATGCAAACGCAAGACTCAGAAAGTGGGCTAAAGATAATCATATCCGCTTGAAATAAAAACCCGCGCAGAGAAATCTGAGCGGGCATTTACTGTTGCGCGGGGGGAAATCCCTCACCGGAAGGTGATATTAATGACTCGCGAGCGTGAATTTAGAGAGGCAATCGATATTCAATGACGCCGGGCTTTTCCGCCACCCAGTTATACAGCCTCTGCGCGGTCACATTTTTCTGCTGAGTGTGCCAATATAACCGCCCACACTCACGCTCTTTGGCTTTTTGTTGGACATATTCAATCAGCTGTTTGCCGATATTATTCCCGCGACTTTCTTCAGCGACAAATAAATCCTCTAAATAACAAAAGTCATTTACAGACCAAGTTGATCCATGAAAAACATAGTGAACAAACCCGAGAATAGTTTGCCCCTTTTTCGCCACCGCACAATATATCTCGCTATCGGCATCAAAAAAGCGTTTCCATGTTTCAAGCGTCGTCTCTTCAGGCAGTTGGACCTCATAGAAATGCTGGTACTTCACCCAGTAAGGGAGCCACTTTGCATATTCGTCCTGTTGAACGGGCATTACAGAAATTTTTAAATTTTCATCAGTCATATCAATCACCTTATCGAACCTCATCAATCTTGATGGTGAAAGAGTACGCCCCTCAGTGGTATCATTACAGATACACTTTTTTGTTTTTTTAGGGATCCACTTTGTGAACAAAAAAAGCGTCGTGAGTTTTCCCGGCCTGTTGCTTAAAAAAGGGAAAATCAAAGAGCAGTTTTATGTGACGATCAAAGAACTGATTCTCAATGGGCAACTTCACGCGGGCAGTAAACTCCCCTCCAGCAGAACGTTCTCTGAGATGATGTCAATTTCAAGAAACTCGGTGATTGCCGGTTTAGATCGCCTTATTGATGAAGGTTATCTCATCAGCAAACCAGGCTCAGGAACCTATGTCACCGCGACCATTCCTGATGAAGTGATTCAATTTAAAGCCCCTTCATCTGACCAACACATCCGTCATGAAAACAGCGTGCCTGTTATTAATCCTGATAGGGAGGCAATAACAAAAATATGGGAGAAAACCGCACCGTTTGCCGGAAATAATAGACCATTTAATATTGGCATCGGTTGTGTCGACTTATTTCCCTATGAACTTTGGGGACGCATATTAGGTCGCGTCTGGCGTCAGTTTCGTCACCAGAATAATACACTCCATGAGCCTTTAGGGTTTAAACCGTTAAGAACAGCGATTGGCGAATACGTCCGTGCAACGCGAGGTTTGCATTGCGCTGACGAGCAGATTCTTATCGTCAATGGCACCCAGCAGGCGATGAATCTTGCCGCACACGTCCTTTTACAAAGAGGGGACGAAGTGTGGCTGGATGAACCGGGTTACGACGGGGCGTTAGGCGCATTTACGTCGATGGGGGCCACTGTCCGTCCGGTCATCAGTGATAATAAGGGTATGGATATTTCGTATGCGATAAAGCACTGGCCGCAGGCAAAAATGGTTTTCACTTCCCCTTCTCATCAATTTCCGCTTGGCGGCACATTAAGTTTATCCAGAAGAATTGCGCTGCTTGATTGGGCTTCAGAAAATAAGATGTGGATTTTTGAAGATGATTACAACAGTGAATTCAGATATACCGCTCAACCGATACAAGCCCTTCAGGGATTAGATAAAAATCAGCGGGTGATCTACGCCGGATCATTTTCTAAGATGATGTTCCCCGGGTTTCATCTGGGTTTTTTAGTGATACCAGAGCCTCTCGTGGAGTCCTTTAACATTGCCAAATATTATGCAGATACGCGCACACCTTATTTGGAACAAATGATACTTGCCGCATTCATTTCCGAAGGACACTACGCGCGCCACGTCAGACGGGTAAGAAAAGCCTGTCATGAACGACAACGCGTGATGATCGAAGCCATACAATCTTACTTACCCGAAATCATTCTCGCCGAACCTTTCGATTCAGGCATTCACATCGTTTGCTGGTTAGCCGATGGAATTCAGGAATCGTACATGATCGATCAATGCCGTAAAGCCGGTTTAGGCGCACAACCGCTTTCACGGTACTGCCAAACCAAGCCCACGAAGCAGGCTATTCTGTTCGGGTTTGCAGCACATACTCCATCAGAAATTGTTGACGGTATAAAAAAACTGGCTCAAACCATGGCGCATTAACTTCATTTTACTTCTGCGCCAACCGTTTATTCATGGCGTCGAGATACCGCTGGGCGCTGCGGGCTTCGGAAAGATCCCTCTGCTGGCTGGCGGCTTTTTCATACCAGTAACGCGCCTGCTCATTATCCTGCGGCACACCGCTACCGTTTTCATAAAGAAAACCCAGTAACCTTTGATCGCCCGGACTGCCTTGCTCCGCGGCTTTGCGGGTCCACTTCGCCCCTTCTGACAGGTCTTTGGTGACGCCTTCACCCATAGCATATTTACTGGCTACGCTGGTTTGTGCGTACAGATAGTTTTGTTCGGCCGCGCGCTTCATCCATTCAAACGATTGTCGCTCGTTTTTTTCGACGCCATGCCCGTACCGGTAGCGTTCGCTCAACGCATATTGCGCTGGCGCATAGCCTTGCCCGGCGGCTTTGGTAAACCAGGATACGGCCCTGGGTGCATCAATATCGACGCCAATACCGTTGTAGTAACAGTTGGCCAAATCGTACTGCGCGACAGCATTACCGCCATCCGCCTTTGCGGTGGTTTGCTCAATATCGTCACAGGCGGGGAAATGAGGGTTTCCTGCGCTCGCCGTTGCGCTCCATAACATCAGGACGGCACAGGCAACTTGCCAGGGAAAATGGGTGTTTTTCACTTTTTTACTTCTCTCTTAATGGGATCGTGCTTTCGGGCATTCTAAGGCGATCGCGAGCGTCGCTCAGTATCCAGGATAATCGTTAACGAAAATCTTCAAGGCGCTTTAGCTGTCGGCCTTCTGCGTCAAAATTCTCTGTCGCCAGCCACGCGCGTAATTCCGCATCGCGTTCAGCCCATTCGGTATCGATAATCGAAAGCATGTCGCTGTCGCGGTTGCGCGCTTTACGCACCAGTTTTTGCCGCAGCCGCCCTTCCCAGACAAACCCCAGCCGTTCCGCCGCGTTGCGCGACGCAGCATTCATCGAATCACATTTCCACTCCAGCCGACGATAATCATGCTCGAAGGCATTTTTCAGCAGTAGCCAGACGGCTTCGGTGCCCATTGCGGTGTTTTTCATTTTGCGCGACCAGGTCACATGGCCGATTTCCACCGACCCCATCAGGCGTTCAATCGCCATGTAACTCACCAGCCCAACCGCCCGCTCTGTGTTCACATCAATCACGGCATACGGCACCAGACCGTCATCCATCACTTTGCCGATAAGCCAGTGGGCCGTTGCCTCAACGCTTGCAGGCTGTGTGCTGGCAAGCCAGGTCCAGTCGCTGTCATCGCCCATCGCGTAAGCATCGAAAAGATCGGCGGCATGACGCTGCGCATCCAGCGGCTCCAGTCGGCAAAATCGTCCGCTGAGCGGGGTGCGGGTTAAAACCTGCGCGCCCTTCCAGTCGGGGACGATATCGTTAACGGTTTGACCATGTTGATTGATTTCCGGCACGCCTGTGACTCCCTGATATGTAATGCATTTGTTATATCAGGACCAAAAGCAGGCGTGAAGGGTTTGTTTGCATGCGGCGCTTAATAGCCTTTGCGCATGCCTTATACCTTGCAGGCATAAGCAAAGCAGAATTTGAACTTTGCGGATTTTCTCACTCGGCCTAACGTAGCGAAGCCTATAACAATCACAATAAATTTATTTTCAGGGATCGCTATGACCAAAAAACTGCTGCCGTTACTGGTGCTGGCCGCGCTGTCTGCCGCCGCCCACGCCGCTACTCCGCCGAATACGCTGGTTGTCGCTCAGGGTCTTGATGACATCGTGAGCCTCGATCCCGCCGAAGCCAATGAGCTTTCGAGCATTCAGACGGTGCCAAGCCTGTATCAGCGTCTGGTTCAACCAGATCGCGATAATCCGGAAAAAATCACCCCGATTCTGGCGGAAAGCTGGCAGGAAGATGCCGCAGCCAAAACCCTGACGATTAAGCTCAAACCCGACGCGAAATTCGCCTCCGGTAATCCGCTGCGCCCGGAAGACGTGATTTTCTCGTACACCCGCGCGGTCACGCTGAACAAATCCCCGGCCTTTATTCTGAATGTGCTGGGCTGGGAGCCGAGCAACATCGCCAGCCAGCTAAAAAAAGTGGATGATCATACGCTCACGCTGCACTGGACGGCGGACGTCAGCCCTGCGGTGGCGCTGAATATTCTCTCCACGCCGATCGCCTCGATCGTGGATGAGAAGCAAGTATCGGCGAATGTAAAAGACAACGACTTCGGCAACGCGTGGCTGAAAATGCACTCTGCGGGCAGCGGTGCGTTCAAGATGAAGGTTTACCAGCCGCATCAGGCCATCGTGCTGGAAGCCAACGAAACGGCGCCTGGCGGCGCACCCGCGCTTAAAAGCATCATTATTAAAAACGTGCCGGATCCGGCCTCTCGCCGTCTGCTGATCCAGCAGGGCGATGCAGACGTGGCGCGCGATCTGGGGGCGGATCAAATCAGCGCGCTGGAAGGCAAAGCCGGTGTGAAGGTGCTGAGCATTCCGTCCGCCGAGCAAAACTATTTGGTGTTTAACGCCGGAAATAGCGCCAACCCGCTGCTGAATAATCCGGCATTCTGGGAAGCTTCGCGCTGGCTGGTGGACTATGAAGGCATCACCAAAAATCTGCTGAAGGGCCAGTATTTTGTTCATCAAAGCTTCCTGCCGGTCGGTCTGCCGGGCGCGCTGGAAGATAACCCGTTCAAATTTGATCCGGCCAAAGCGAAAGACATCCTCGCCAAAGCGGGTATCAAAGACGCGCACTTCACGCTGGATGTAGAGAACAAACCGCCGTTTATCACCATCGCCCAGTCGATGCAGGCGAGCTTTGCCCAGGGCGGCGTCAAAGTGGATCTGCTCCCGGCCGCAGGTAGCCAGGTATATGCCCGCGTGCGCGCGAAGCAGCATCAGGCCGCGATTCGCCTGTGGATCCCGGATTATTTCGATGCGCACTCAAACGCCAGCGCCTTTGCGTGGAACGACGGCAAATCCAGCACCGTGGCAGGGCTGAACGGCTGGAAAATTCCAGAGCTGACCAAAGCCACGCTGGCAGCGGTCGCCGAACCGGATCCGGCGAAACGCCTGGATTTGTACACCAAAATGCAGCAGGAATTGCAGCATAATTCGCCGTACGTGTTTGTCGATCAGGGCAAAACCCAGATCGTGGTGCGCGACAACGTGAAGGGTTATCAGCAGGGGCTGAATGCGGATATGGTTTGGTACGATCGGGTGACCAAATAATCACAGCAGCAAAAGCTTAAGACATGCGGCGACGGTTTTGATCCGGCTGTAAATCGCCGAAGCGTTTCCGAAAGGCCGGGGCGACGCGCAGGGATGCGCGGAGAGGGCGTGACCTGCAAGGATGCAGGATCGCGCCCGACCCGATAGCCTGAAGGAATGAGCTGAGGGAATCGCGTCGCGACGATTTTCTTGCCGGGAGCCCGGGTCGCCAGGGCGGTGGCGATTGAGCCGCCCTGGCACGTTCACCGATCCGAATCGCCCAGAGAAGCAATGGACATGAGGTGAACGGAATCACCCCAGGTATCGCATGTTCCCCCTCACCCCAACCCTCTCCCAAAAGGAGAGGGAGAAGTAATACTGCTGATAAATAATAAAGAGTTTTTATGCCACATCTCTCTTCCGGCGTGACGCGTTTGTTACAGGGTCTCATCACCCTGCTCCTCACGCTGCTCGGGCTTTTGCTCGTCACCTTTGCGCTCTCCGCGTTTTCCCCCGTCGATCGCGTTTTACAGATCGTCGGCGATCACGCCAGCCAGTCCACTTACGATCAGGTTCGCCATCAGCTTGGGCTGGATCAGCCGCTGGCCGTGCAGTTCTGGCACTATTTGCAAAATCTTGCCCACGGCGATTTAGGGATTGCCAGCGCGACCGGGCAGCCGGTGTTGCAGGATCTCCTGCACGCGTTTCCCGCGACCTTAGAACTTGCCACGCTGGCGCTGATTATCGGTTCCGTTCTCGGTGTGATCGCCGGCGTTCTGTGCGCACGCTTTGTCGGTTCACCGCTGGATTTCGCTATTCGCACGCTGACGTTACTCGGCAACTCGGTGCCTATTTTCTGGCTCGGTTTGCTGATGCTGGCGCTGTTCTACGCGAATCTACAATGGAGCGCCGGACCCGGCAGGCTGGATGATATCTGGCAGTACACCGTCGAACCGCGCACCGGTTTTGCGCTGATTGATACGTGGCTGTCAGGCGACAGCGCGGCGTTCAAAAACGCGGTCAGCCATCTGGTGCTGCCGGTGCTGCTGCTGGCCTATTATTCGCTGGCAAGCATCACCCGCCTGACGCGATCCGCGTGCCTGAGCGAAATGAACAAAGAGTACATTTTGCTGGCGCGCGCCAAAGGTGCCGGGGAGCTGACCATTCTGCTGCGCCATGTGCTGCCGAATATTCGCAGCACGCTGTTCACCGTGATTGCGCTGTCGTACACCAGCATGCTGGAAGGCGCGGTGCTGACCGAAACGGTCTTCTCCTGGCCGGGTATTGGCCGCTATCTCACCACCGCGCTGTTCGCGGGCGATACCACCGCCATCATGGGCGGGACGCTGGTGATTGGCGTGTGCTTTGTGCTGATTAATAACCTCACTGACCTGCTCGTGCGGGCAACCGATCCCAGGGTGCGCTGATGCCGTTTTATCTTTTTTTGCGCCGCCTGCGCCGCTCTCCCGCTGCGTTTTGCGGACTTATCGCTATCGCGATTTTAGTTTTTATCGCCCTGTTCGCGCCGTGGCTCGCACCGCTCGATCCCAACTGGCAGGATGCGGCTTCGCGTCTGCAAGCGCCGAATAGCGCCCACTGGCTCGGCACCGACAGCTACGGGCGTGACCTGCTTTCGCGCCTGATTTACGGTAGCCGTCCGGCGCTGGGTTTGGTCGCGCTGGTCACCGTTATCACCCTGCCTGCCGGGCTGCTGGTGGGGATTTTGTCCGGCTATTACGGCGGCTGGATAGAGCGCGTGCTGATGCGTTTTACCGATGTGGTGATGTCGATGCCGCGCCTGATTCTGGCTTTTGCGTTCGTCGCCATGCTCGGCCCCGGTCTGGTGAACGGCGCGCTGGCGCTGGCGCTCACCACCTGGCCGGCGTATGCGCGTCAGGCGCGGAGTGAAATCCAGCGTCTGCGCCACAGCGATTATCTGGCTGCCGCCGAGATGATGGGCATTCGCGGCGGCAGATTGTTGCTGGGGCATATTCTGCCGCTGTGTTTGCCCTCTGCGATTGTGCGTCTGGCGCTCGATCTGGCAGGCATTATTCTGGCCGCGGCCGGGCTGGGCTTCCTCGGTCTGGGCGCGCGTCCACCGATGGCGGAATGGGGAGCGATGATCGCCGACGGGATGCAGGTGATTTTCGATCAGTGGTGGATTGCCGCCATTCCGGGCGGGGCGATTTTGTTCGCCAGCCTGGCGTTTAATTTATTGGGCGATGGCCTGCGCGACATACTGGAGCCGCATCATGACTGAACCCCGCGTTATCGTCGAGGCGCTGAACATCGACTACCCCGCCGCGCGCGTGGTCAACAATTTGAGCTTTACGCTGCGCAATGAACGGCTGGCGCTGGTCGGCGAATCCGGGTCGGGCAAATCCATGTCCGCCCGCGCATTAATGGGTTTGGTGCGCCAACCCGGCGTGGTGAGCGCTCGCCAACTCAACGTGCTGGGCAACGATCTGCTGACCCTGAATAACCGCCGCTGGCAGGCGCTACGCGGCAACGGCATTGCGATGGTGCTTCAGGATCCCCGTTACGCGCTCAATCCGGTGAAAAACGTTGCGGCGCAACTGGAAGAGGCGCTCACGCTGCATCAGTCTCTGTCACGTAAAGTGCGGGCGGAACGCGTGCGCGAGATGATCCATGCCGTCGGACTCAACGATGCGGTACTGGCCCGTTATCCCGGTGAATTATCGGGCGGAATGGGCCAGCGCGTCATGATCGCCATTGCGCTGATGAATAACCCGCAGGTGCTGATTGCCGATGAGCCGACTTCTGCGCTCGACGCCCGGCTGCGCAATCAAATCCTTGAGCTGCTGGTGCAGCAGTGCGAACAGCGCCAGATGGCGATGCTGCTGATCAGCCACGATCTGCCGCTGGTGGCGGAACACTGCGACCGGGTGCTGGTGATGTATCAGGGTGAAAAGGTCGATGAAATGGCAGCGAATCAGTTGCCACAGGCCACGCACCCGTACACCCGCACGCTGTGGACCTGTCGGCCAGATGCCCGCACTTACGGGCAAATGTTGCCCACGTTGGATCGCACTCAGCCCTGGGAGGAGTCGAATCATGGCGCTCGTTGAAGTCAGTCAGCTGCAGGTCACGTTTGGCGAGAAAACAGCGGTATCGGCCGCCAGCTTTACGATTGAAAAAGGCGAAACCTTTAGCCTGATCGGCGAATCCGGCTGCGGAAAATCCACCCTTCTTCGCGTGCTCGCCGGGCTACAGCGCCAGTGGAGCGGCAATCTCCGGCTGCTGGGCGAAAACCTGAAACCCGAAGCGCGCTTTGCGGGCACGCTGCGCCGCAACGTGCAGATGGTGTTTCAGGATCCGTGGGCGTCGCTGCATCCAAATCATACGATTTCGCGCACGCTGTCTGAGCCGCTAAAAATCCACGGCGAAACGCAGATTGCGGAAAAAGTGGCGGATGCGTTGCAGCAGGTCGGGCTGGCGGCAGATGCAGGAAAACGTTATCCGCATCAGCTCTCTGGCGGCCAGCGCCAGCGTGTTGCCATCGCCCGCGCGCTGCTGCTTCGCCCGCAGCTTTTGCTGCTGGACGAGCCGACGTCGGCGCTGGATATGTCGGTGCAGGCGGAAATTCTCAATTTACTCAACCGCCTGAAACAGCAGCACGACATGACTTATTTGCTGGTGAGTCATGATGCGGACGTGATCGCGCATATGTCCGATCGCGCGGCGTTTATGGCACAGGGGCAAATTCAGCGAGTGTATGACCGACAAGCCATGCTGAACGGTGAACATCGTATGGGCTAACGATCGGCATTCAAGCCGGGCGGGCGCCGCGTCCGGCTCCCTCTCGCCACCGCATCCATCACATTTCCTGTTCCCAAAAAACCTGTTTTTGATCACAAGGCAAAAATTAGTAGGTATTTTGATAACTATTTACAATTGTAAATGATATACATTTTCATTATCATTTTTCTTTTCGTAAACAACTGTAAAGAAAAATGACATGATAACCTCAACCCTAAAAAAAACGACTTTATGCGCGCTGGCCATCTCGATGGTGATTCACTCAGGCGCCGTGTTTGCCAAAACCTTCACGGACAAGGATTTCCAGTCGCAGCCGCTGGGACATGGCGTTTACGAACTGGCCTATGATAACGCGCAAAAGGCGCTGTATGCGGCGTCCTCGCCCTCTTTTGATGCGGACAAAAAAGCCGGACTGGTTTTCCTGCTAAACGCCGATTCTCTTCAGATTGATCAAAAAATCGCGACCGAACGCCGGACGTTTGCCGTCGCACTGGATGAAGCCAACCACATTCTGTATCTCGGTAACGCGATGGAAGGATCCGTTACCCTGCTTGATACCCGCACCAACAAAGCGATCAAAACCATTCAGCTGAGTGATGCCTCTAATCCAGACAGACAAGCGCACGTCCGTGAAGTGGTGCTGGATAAAAAACATCAGCGTCTGTACGTCTCCGGAATCGGCAGCAAGGACAAAGGCCTGCTGTGGGTGGTCGATACGCAAAAACAAGCGCTTGCACAAACGATTGAAAAGCTAGAACCCGTCGGCTTTGCGGTGGATGAAGCGGGTGACAAAGTTTATGTCGTCACCGGAACAGGCGAGCTGGTCACGCTTGACGGCAAAACGTCCAAAACCCTCAAACGTGTGAAAGTGGATCCTGCCGACCCAGAGCATTACTTCCTGAATATTGCCCTGAACACGGCCAAAGGCGTGGGTTACATCGCCGATACCAACACCGCGGATGTGCTCGTCGTCGAGCTGGATTCCGGCAAGCTTATCCACCGTATCCCTTCGCCTAACTCCATCGCCGTGGTTTATCACCCCGCGCGCAACGAAATCTACGTTACCCACCGCAACGCTCACCAAATCAGCGTTGTCGACGCGAACAGCTATGCCGTGAAGCACACCATCAAAACGGCCGCGATGCCGAACAGCCTGGTGCTTTCGACCGATGCCAGCACGCTGTATGTCAGCGTCAAGCAGGATGAGAAAGCGAAAGAAGCGGACTACGTGCTCAAGATTGATTTAACTAAATTCTAAGGATTCTGTTGTGATGATTCAGACACGCACGGCGGTGGCGGTTGCGCTCGCCCTGACCACCTCCCCGGCCGCTGTTTACGCAGCAGACACCGCACCACGCAATGAAGATCAGATTGTTGTCACCGCCACCGGTTTCAGCCAGGAGCGCCGCGAAGCCCCGGCAACCATTTCCGTGGTCAATGAAAAGGAACTCAATACCCGCTCGAATCAGAACGTGACGGAAGCCCTTCGTGAAATGCCGGGCGTGCTGGTCGGCAACGGTCACGGAAGCCTGGCAACCGGTGACGTACAGATGCGCGGCATGGACTCCACGTATACGTCGTACATGGTTAACGGGATCAAACAAGCCACCCGCGAATCGCGCCCTTATGGACACCATATTGGAACAGAAGCGGCCTTTATGCCGCCGATAGCGGCCATCGAGCGCATCGAAGTGATCCGTGGACCGATGTCATCGCTGTATGGTTCTGACTCCATCGGCGGCGTGGTCAACGTCATCACCAAAAAAGCTTATAACCTCGAAACCTGGACTGGGGTGCTGGAAAATAACTATTTCCTGCAGGAAAAGAGCGAATACGGTAACACCAACCAGACCAACGCCTTTTTAATGGGTCCGATTATCCCAGGTAAGCTCGGCGTCAGCGTGGCCGCGGATTATCTGGATCGCCGCGATGATGACAGCCAGTCAGATGAACGCTTTGTGAAACATGAAGCCGGGAATCTGGACGCGACGATTGCCATGTCTCCGACCGATACCCAACTCTGGGATCTGAACGTCACTAAGGGTAATCAGGAGAAATCACATAACGATAAGCAATGGTACTGGGGCTTTGACCGCGATGCGGCGTCACTTTCTCAGCACGCCTGGTATGGCGATGACCTGCTGGAAGTGAAGAACTACATCAGCTACGAAAAAGCCAAAACAGAATATCGCGTGCCGGGGATGAGCTCGCAGTTTATCAAGCAGCGTAACTTTGAAGCCAACAGTGCGAACACCTTCACGCTGGGCGATCACAAGCTGACGCTTGGCGCGAACTGGACGCGTAATGAGCTGGACGACACCTTTGGTATTGAAGACAAGGAAGCGCCAGGCGTAACACCGGTCAGTAAAATCACCCGCAATGGCTGGGCGTTATTTGCTGAAGACGCCTGGATGATGGTGCCTGACTTCACGTTAACCACCTCCGCACGTCTGGATCACGACAGCTATTTCGGCTATCACGTCACGCCAAAGCTTTATGGCAACTGGACTATCGACGAAAGCTGGGCGCTGAAAGGCGGCGTGTCTGCTGGCTATAAGAAACCGGATTTACGTCAGAATAATGAAGGCTTTACCAGCGTTTACGGTAATTATCCTTATTCAGAAATTGGTATCGGTAATGACGATCTGAAGCCCGAACAAAGCGTCAACACCGAGTTAGGCGTGTACTGGCAGCAGGACGCACTGGCGCTGGATGCGACTATTTTCTACACCAAATTTAAAGATAAAATCAGCGACAAAACCATCTGTACCCAGACGGCCACACAGCAGTGTCAATACAACGGGTATACCGCTGAAAGCGTTTTTCAGTACTTTAACGTCAGCGATGCGGAAATCTATGGTATTGAGCTAAACGGTGACTGGCAGGTGACGTCGTCGCTGAAAGCCAACGCTAACTACACCTACACGCACAGCGAGCAGAAAAGCGGTGCTGACAAAGGCTATGCGCTGAGCGACTTCCCGACCAGCATGGCTAACGTTTCACTGACCTGGAATGTGCTGAATGACCTGGAGTTATGGACCAAATCGAGCTGGCGCAGCAATTCACCGGATATCGGTAAATCGAGTTCTACAGAGGCTTACGCGCTGGTTGATCTGGGCGCACGCTACCATCTGAATAAGAACATCACGCTGATGACCGGGATTAACAACCTGTTTGACGCTAACCCGGTTTACACCACCACGTACAACCAATCAGCGCTGCTGGAAGGCCGCCGCTACAACTTTGGCGCTCGTTACGAATTCTAATCCCTCCTCCACCGGAGCCAAACGGCTCCGGCATCCTCTTTCCCTCGCTAAAAAAAGCTGAATCGCGAAAGATTCTGGAAGACGCCTCGCAAACCAAAAAGTTACCTGGTGTAATGACTTTTCTTTGCCATTTCAGGGTCGTAAAGTGCGTGCATTGCGGCACATCCGCAATCGGGTGTAGGAACCCAGTCTTCACGATACGACAAACTTTTGTCGCGACAGCGCATAACCCATAATAATCATGGCGGCGCTGGTGGAGCAGCCGAAAAGCTGGCCGTTTTATCGTGTACGGTATTCCTACCTCCGTCAGCGCTACCATCCCTGAGCGTCGTAACTCATGTGGTGGTCAGGAAATATTTAATGAAAAGGAAAACCACATGGCGATTATTCCAACTTTGCCTCATTCGCAGTCAAACGACAGTTTCACTCACCAGCTGCTTGCGTTGTCACTTCCGGTCTCCGCGAATTCACTTCAGGTCGCCGATGCCTGCGCCGCGTTTGCCAGCGTCCTGAATGAAACCGACGACACCGAAACACGCCGTGCACTGGGCGCGCGATTGCTGGAGGCGCTCAATCAGCTACGCGCACTCTGCGATAGCGATCTTCCGCCGTACCTTGTTGAACATTTGATCGAAGGAGAAAAAATCGACTCCTGCGCGCCGGACTGTTGGCAGAACGCCGCCACACAGGTGGAGTACGCGCAGGCGCTGACGCAGGCCATTCTAGGGGGAACACTGCCCACGGGCGTGGAGAAAACCTTAACAGAATTGCTGCATGATATGGTCTGGTTGCTGGCGGAGTTTGTGAAGGAGTCGTCTGTTACTCAGGCTGCCTGATAGTCAACACAGCATTCAGTCAGCGGTGCCGAAATTCTGCACAGGAACCGCGCAGGATTTCGGCACGAAATCGGTCTAAATGAGGTCAGACCTTGAGCATTTTTACCGTCGCTTCGATGTCTATCTCATCGGCGGTAAAAATAAGGGTCGTGCCCTGGAAGGTGGTGATCGCCAGTTTTTTCAGCGAACGCATTTCGCCTGGTTTTGCAGCCGCTGATTTCGGGCTGATGCTGCTCATCAGAATGCCCACTGACAGCACCGCATTCTGTTTATCGATGCGCGTTTCAACAGGCACGTCTTCGCTGTAAACCACAAAGGATTTGATAGACGTGAGCTTGATTTTCTCGCCCGCGATATAGATGTATTTGCTTTCGGGAAGGACTTTCACCGCAAACGCTGACAGCCCTTTATTATTGGTCGTCGGCTCAAACGTCACAGCGGCATCTTTCTTGATAAGCTCTGGGTTGGCGACCTTAATCACATGAAAATAACGGTTATCGCCGTTTTCATCTTTGATAAATCCAAAACCTTTGTCTTCAAACCAGGTTGTGATTGTTCCGTTCATCGCCATTACCGCCTAATTAATCGTTCATCATCTCAATTTTTGCAGCGCGCAGTTTAAAGCAC
>Ga0308165_1001135_pt1 | contig 39417 bp, 40 predicted proteins | sample PhyWR2_FD_201032 | JGI IMG/M metagenome (GOLD analysis project Ga0308165, IMG submission 201032) | Phyllosphere microbial communities from UC Gill Tract Community Farm, Albany, California, United States - DLSLW.R2 | ecosystem: Host-associated > Plants > Phyllosphere > Unclassified | place: USA...
GGTGATAAATCACCTAAAACGTACAGCTCAAGTACTCCAGATTCGATATATGCTTTTAAATTTTCCACGCTCAATTAAAATTCCTTCTCAATTCAATAATAGCCAACCGGATCCGGGTTTTCACCGTACCTAATGGCAGATCTAACTTTTCTGCGGCTTCCACATGTGTGAAACCCTTGTAATAAACTAAATCAAGAACTGCTTGTAAATCCGGTTTAAGGTTATCTACAAGTTGCTTAACACCAAGAACATCGGGGTTAAACGTAACCTTGTTTTGTTCATCAACGAAACTTACGTTATTTTCTATATCTTGGTTTTTGAGTGAATTCTTAAAGTCTTTAGAACGGAGTTTATCGATCGATAAATTGCGGGCAATATTCATCATCCACGTAAACAAACGTCCTTTGGTATGATCATAGTGTGTTGCAGACTGCCATATTTTTACAAAAGTTTCCTGTAAAACATCTTCTGCAAGCTCTGTGTGGGTAATAATGCGTGAAATGACGCCGTAAAGCGCCGACGAATACATGCTGTACAGTGTTTTTAGTACCGCTGGATCTTTCGATTGCAGTGCTTGAACAAGTTCAGGCTCGGTTAGAGTTAATTTTTTAAATGCAGTCACTATCGATCACTAAGATACAATACAGAACATTAAAAGCAAAAAAAAGTTTTATAATCGTATTCCGCAATGGAATACGATTATAAAACTTTTTGAAGTTAATTAAATAAATTATACGATCCCCTCAATTGGGAAAAGGTGTTTTTCAGCATGGTAAGATGAACGTACCAGCGGGCCGCTTTCTACATATTTTAAGCCTTTTGCCAAGCCGGCTTCTTTGTACATCGCAAAGGTATCCGGGTGGATCCAATCAACTACAGGATGATGATTACGGGTTGGTTGTAAATATTGACCTAAAGTTAGGATGTGCACGCCATTGGCCACTAAATCGTCCATGGCTTCGAAAATATCTTCTTCGGTTTCGCCCAAACCAAGCATAATACCTGTTTTTGTTCTTAAACCAAATTCTGAAATTCTTTTTAGAGCCTCTAAACTTCTATCGTATTTTGCCTGGATGCGTACCTGTCTGGTTAAACGCTTAACGGTTTCCATATTGTGCGAAACCACTTCCGGACGTTCTTCTAAAACACGGTATAAATTATCCCACTGACCTTTAAAATCGGGGATTAGTGTTTCTAAAGTAGTAATTGGACTTTCTCTACGGATCGCCTGTAAGGTTTCTGCCCAGATGATTGAACCGCCATCTTTTAAGTCATCACGATCTACTGAGGTAATTACGCAATGTTTAACCCCCATTAATCTCACTGAATCTGCAATACGGTTAGGCTCATCAACATCAACAGCCAACGGCCGGCCTGTAGCAACCGCGCAGAAAGAGCAGCTTCGGGTGCAGATGTTACCCAAAATCATGAATGTTGCCGTACCTGCGCCCCAACATTCGCCCATATTAGGGCAATTGCCGCTTTCGCAGATGGTATGGAGCTTGTGCGTGTCTACTAAACTGCGAACTTGTGCATATTCTTTACCAACGGGTAATTTAACGCGTAACCAATCTGGTTTACGTTTAACTTCAGTCACAGCAGGTACTACCGGTAAATCAATCATGCTACAAAGTTAACGAATAGGATTGAAATGTTACAACGTAGAAATGTTTGAAGGTTGTAATAAAGTTGGGCCAACTTGCGAAGTCTGGCAGGGCAGGGGCGGAGCTAGACTTCGCAAGTTTAGCAATGACCTGCCTGTAGTGTCAGATATTTTTATCTGACACTAAAAATTTAATCTAAATCAATTTCAAAGGCAATCTGCCGTTTATTTTCCTTAAAGCCAAGCCGCTCGTAAAACCGATGACTTTCCGTTCGTTTGGTGTTGCACCTTACCTTTAGTTTTTTTACCCCATGTTTTTTCGCCCAAAATTTTACGCCATCAATTAATTGTTTTCCTATTTTTAGGTTGCGGTAAGCAGAATCTACAATTAAGCCTCCAATTTCGACAAATGGATCAGATTCTATTCTTAAGGTATAAAAACCATGAATCCAGCCTACTACTTTGTCGTCAACTAGAGCAACAAATGCACAGTTATCGTTACTGTTATTAATGTGTTTAATTCTGACTGATATTTGCTCAATGTCACTCTCGTAACCCAATTGTGTGGATAGCCAGGCAACACTTTCTGCGTCTTTTTTCGAAATTTCTCTGATCTGAACCATTAAATGCTATTTGATAGGTAGCTCTAAACTAAGGAATAAAGCTTTATTTTAAAAGTGAGATGCTAATATCTGACAGCACCGCTTGCCAGGCCAACTTTTGAAGTCTCACAAGGCCAGTGGACCGGCAGACTTCGCAAGTTTAGCGGTGGATTTTTAGCTAAAAGCACCGGAATAACCAAACTAAACCCTATTGAAGCGGCAGCCTGAGCCTCTTCGGCGAAGCTACAGCAGAAAGAGGGACTGCTGTAGCCGATGAGCTATAACGTACCTTTTCATATAACCTTTAAAAAGCAAATTTTAATTTTCAGTGAGATGGTAAAATTGGCAATAGGGAAAATAAACACCCCGTCCTGCGGACACCCCTCTGAGAGAGGGGAATGATATACCGCCAAATGAAAAACTAACCAAGCATTAATTGCCTTTCAAATGTTACTTAAAAATCATAACCTTAACATTGCAACTTTTAAGGTTTTAACTTTCTAACTTAATATTACATTTGCAATATGAATACTGGCTTACAGCTTTATAATACGCTTTCGCGCAAAAAAGAACTTTTTCAACCCTTAAATGCACCCAATGTTGGGATGTATGTTTGCGGTCCTACTGTTTATAGTGATGTGCACCTGGGTAATTGCCGCACGTTTATTTCTTTCGATTTAATTTTTAGGTACCTTAAATATGCTGGTTATAAAGTACGTTATGTACGTAATATTACCGATGCAGGTCACTTAGAAGGCGATAGAGACGAGGGCGATGATAAATTTGCAAAACGTGCGAAACTGGAGCAGCTTGAGCCAATGGAAATTGTACAGAAATATACTTTGGGTTTCCATGATGTAATGCGCATGTTCAACACGCAGCCGCCAAGTATCGAGCCTACCGCTACCGGACATATTATTGAGCAGATCGAAATGATTAAGGTAATTATAGCTAAAGGTTATGGTTATGAAGTGGACGGCAATGTATATTTTGATGTAGAAAAATACAGTAAGGAGTACAATTATACCATTTTAACCAACCGCAATCTCGAAGATATGCTGAATAATACCCGGGAATTGGGTGGCCAGGATGAGAAACGCGGAAGGTTAGACTTTGCCTTATGGATAAAAGCAAAGCCAGAAACCTTAATGCAATGGCAATCGCCATGGGGCATGGGCTTTCCTGGCTGGCATATTGAGTGTTCGGCCATGAGCGCCAAATATTTGGGTGCTGAATTTGATATTCATGGTGGTGGAATGGATTTAGCAGCAACGCACCATACCAATGAAATTGCACAATCTGAAGCTTGCAGCCATAAACAGCCTGCCCGCTATTGGATGCACACCAATATGCTTACCGTAAACGGTACGCGCATGTCTAAATCTGCCGGCAATGGTTTCCTTCCTTTAGAATTGTTTACTGGCGACCATCCTTTATTGAAAAAGGGCTTTAGCCCGATGACGGTGAAGTTTTTTATGTTACAGGCGCACTACCGGAGTACATTAGATTTTTCTAATGAAGCTTTAGACGCCTCGGAGAAAGGTTTTCGCCGCTTAATGGCTGCGATTGGTTTATTAGATAAGTTAACAGTTTCTGAACAGAACGATTTCGATATTGATGCATTGAAAGAAAAATGTATTACTGCGATGAATGATGACTTTAACAGTCCGATTTTGGTTGCAGAGTTATTTGAAGCAGTTCGGATTATCAATACCGTGTATGATGGTAAAGGGAAAATCTCTGCAGAAGCACTGGAAAAGTTAAAGCAACTAATTAACGATTTTGTTTTCGATATATTAGGCCTGAAAGATGAGGATGCCGGGGGTAACGACTTAAACGGCGTTTTAGATATGGTGATTAACTTAAGAACGGAAGCAAAAGCGAATAAAGATTATGCCACTTCTGATCGTATCCGTATTGGCTTACAAGAGTTGGGAATTCAGCTTAAAGACGGCAAAGAGGGAACCACCTGGAGTAAGGCTTAAGTAGTTCTAAGTCTATAGTCCAAAGTCGATTTTAGCAATGAGAAAAATTGGTTTAGTAGGTGGTATCAGTTGGGTATCTACGATAGATTATTATCGTTTTATAAATGAGGGCGTAAATAAGCGTTTGGGTGGGTTAAATTTCGCTGAATGTTTAATTTACTCCCTTAATTTTGGCGATGTTCAGGATAAAACCTGGGAAGGATCGTTTGATCTTTTGCGCAATGCCTGCGAAAGTTTAAAAAGGAGTGGGGTAGAAGCAATTGTACTCTGCGCCAATACGGCACATCTTTTTGCCGATTAGTTACAAGAAAAAATAGCTCTGCCTATTATCCATATCGGTACCGAAACCGCTAAAGCCATAAATGCTACTGGAATTAAAAATATAGGACTCTTAGGAACCGTATTTACTATGGAAAAGGACTTTTATATTAAAAAGCTCGAAGAGCATGGATTAAATGTTTTGGTGCCTTCTAAGAAAGAAACCCGCGATTATATACAGTTTACCCTTAAAGAAGAATTAGGTAGAGGTGTGATATTGGAAGAAACAAGGGCACAATATATCCAGATAATTAATGATCTGATCAAGGGAGGAGCTGAGGGAATAATTCTGGGGTGTACCGAAATCCCAATGCTGATCAATCAGGATGACTTTGAGATTCCGGTATTTGATACTACCAAAATCCATTGCGAGGCGATTGTGGATTACATGCTTTCTTAGACCACACTTTATTATACTAGGGCTGAAAAACAAATCTCATAAGTTTTCAGGCTCAGCAAGAATTTGTCCCCCTTTGAAGGGGGCAGGGGGATGAAGAAGATCATATTTAATTTTAAAGATGAATAATAACAGCAAATTGTTTGCTATATTCATTTTTCGACTTTTTACTTCTAAGAAAGGTTACGATATCATGAATAATAACCACTACAACTCTAAATTAAAAACCTTTGCCAGAGGCCATCGAAATGATAGTACTAAGGCAGAGATAAGAATTTGGTGTGAATTGTTGAGGAATAAGAAAATGTTGGGCTATTCTTTCTTAAGACAGCGACCGATTTCGAATTATATTGCAGATTTTTTCTCAAAGGATTTAAAGTTGGTCATTGAGGTTGATGGACTTAGTCATGAACGAGAAGGCCAATTTGAAAAAGATAAAGCTCGTGAACTTAACCTGAACGCATTGGGCTTTCATGTCCTGAGATTTAGTGATGATGAAGTAATGAACGATATTGAGAATGTGAATAGGACCATTCAGCATTTCATAGCAAAATGGGAGAAAGATCATCCGAGATCTTGTTAAAGAAAAAAGTTTTCGCATAGTCATCCCCGTGCCCCCTTCACAGGGGGGGAATGGACCATTTCCTAGCAATAAATTTGTCCCCCTTTGAAGGGGGCAGGGGGATGAAAGATAATTACACTACTTCAAACAATTTTCCGTTAGATTAAATGAGGAATAAAAACTTTTAATACTGCCTTTATTCAGGATGAAATCTCCCGTCAGGCTGCTCCAAATGTAGTGAATAAGGTTTGGGACATTGGTAATGAAATTGGCTATGCTTCTTACTTTACGAAAATTCCGAGTGGAAAATTAGTTGATGATCATCTTTGGATGAACAAAGCAGGCATTCCATCTATCGATATTATCCATTACAATGATAATAGTGGCTTTTATATCAATTGGCATACGCAATTGGATAATTTAACCAACATTGATAAAAATACGTTGAAAGCCACCGGGCAAACTGTTTTAGAAACTATTTATAGAGAAAAATAACTGTCCTTAATGTGTAATTGTTAATTACTTTTAAGTCCATACATTAAAGAAAATTCTATATTCGCCAAACAATATTATCTTAATTAATAATGAAACAATTATTTTCAACTGCAATAGCTTCGCTTTTCGCCTTGGGTGCTTTTGCCCAAAAAAGCGACGGAACAACCAAATCTTTAGTAAATGCTGAAAAGGATTTTGCTAAGTCAATTGCCAAAAATGGAGATAAAGAAGCTTTTACAGACTATTCGACAACAAGCACTTTAGTGTTTAGGCCAAACCCGGTTAATGCTAAAACTTTTTATGCTGGCAAAGCAGATGCTGAAAAGGATGTAACATGGACGCCAAACCTTGCAAAGGTATCACGCAGTGGCGATTTAGGTTTTACCACAGGGCCATATGAAGTTGGAACTTCTGAGAAAAAATACGGTCAATATCTATCGATCTGGAAACCGGAAAACGGCAGATGGAAATTAGCTATTGATTTAGGAACAGAAAGTAATAAACCTTTAGCTAAAGTTACGCCACAATTTATTGAACCTAAAGATCATGTTGCACCAAAATTCCTAAATGAAAGAGAGATTAAGGCTGGGAAGGATATTATCTTAACTACCGAAAAAACATTAAATACTTTGTTAAAAACACATGGAATTGCAGCATTTGGAGGATTTTTAACCAACGATGCACGTTTACTTTTCCCGGGTAACGAAGCCATTGATGGAAAAGGAAAAATTATTTCTTTTTATAATGGAATGATCAGCAAAATTAACTTGAAAACAACAGGCGTAGATAAGGCAATCGGTAGTGATTTGGCTTATACCTATGGTGTGGCTACTATCGATTACAAAGCCGATTTACGTGAAAGTTTTAACTACGTTTTCGTTTATGAAAAAGCAGCAGATGCAAGCTGGAACTTAATTGTACAGGCTTTTGTACCTGCAGAACGATAAAAAACAAATGTGAATTAAAGAGGGCTCTCCATAAAAAGAAGCCCTTTTTTTATTTTGGCATTTTACCTTTACCTGTAGTTGTGATCAGATTTAGCTTAATATTACACCCTATTTTTGAGCGTTGACAACTTCCGTTCCTGTTCGTCATTAAAGTTGTCAACTCACTAATAAAATTGCTCATTTTACGTTTAAAATTCATGCACAAAAAAATACTTCTATTATCTGCTCTCATTTTATTGTTTTTTCATGTTTCTGCCCAAAGGAAGAAATTCGATGTACAGGGTAAAGCTGGTGCACGCGGTATTATGCCTGAAAATACCATTGAAGGAATGTTAAAAGCTGTCGATTTAGGCGTTACCACCTTAGAAATGGATGCCGTGATTTCGAAAGATAAACAGGTTGTACTTTCGCAAGAGCCTTATTTTAATAATGAGATTTCTTTGCAGCCTAACGGTAAACCGATTACTTTAAAAGATCAGAAGAATTATAACATCTATAAAATGGATTATGAGGAGGTTAAAAAATTTGATGTAGGGAGTAAAGTCCATAGCCGTTTTCCGGGACAAATGAAGTTTAAAGCTTACAAACCGCTACTCTCTGAAACCATAGATGCAGTTGAGGCTTACGTTAAGGAACACAAACTAGCGAAACCGGTTTATAGTATCGAAACAAAAACGATTAAAAACGGCGACAATGAATTTCATCCTGAGCCTGCAGAATTTGTGGAGTTGATTATGGATGTCGTTAATTCGAAAAAGGTTGCTAAAAGAGTTATTATTGAATCGTTTGATATGCGTACGCTTCAATACCTGCATGAGAAATATCCAAAAATACAAACTTCATTATTGATTGATGAAAAAGAACCCTTTGAAGATTATATTGAGAAATTAGGTTTTAAACCTACTATTTATAGTCCCTATTCTGTTCTGGTTGGTAAAGGCCTGGTAGACCGTTGCCATGAAATGGGTATCAAAATTATCCCCTGGACGGTTAATACGGTGAAGGAAGTAAACTATTTTATGAGTTTAGGGGTAGATGGCATCATTACCGATTTCCCTAACATCATGGGGCAACTCAAAAAATAAAGAAGCATAAAAAAAGCGTTCAGATTTTAAACCGGAACGCTTTTTTTATGCTTTCTGAAAAGAAAACCCTAATGGTGTGCTTCTGGTTTTTCGTGCGCTGCTTCAGTTTTTTCATGATGAGCAGATGCTTCTTCGTGGTTAAAGATTGGTCTGGTGAAATAGACACACAGTAATAAAACCAGAATCCATGCAGCCAATGGTAAAGCCCAAATGCCTTTTGTTTGCTGAGCTGGTGCGTGTGAATCGTGAGCTGACATATCGAATATTTTTGATTTAAAAATTTATGCTTTGTAATTGTGTGGTAAAGATAGTAACAAAATTAAAATAATAAGAGCAATTTGGCGAATAGTATTTTAAGATTAACCACTAGTTAAAAAGGATAAAAGGCAGCGCCTTTTATCCTTGTAAATCATAAATCATTGCTTTTGTGCTATTCATTTTGCTTTTAATACGGTTTTGATGCTCCTGTAAAGTGCTTTGTTCATCCTGAACGGCATTAAACAGTTCGGCTTTTTTGAAATGGTTTGCCGCTTCTGCAAAATTTTGCTGTTGCTCAGCATGTAGGCCCAAACATTCGTATATATGTGCTTCGCACACACCAGGAACAAGTAAAGCCTTCTCTGCAACCTGTTTCACCAGTTTGTGCATTTTAAGTGTAATAACAAGTTCCAGATAGGGTTTATATACTTCTGGAAAATCAGAATCTAGCTCAATGCAGCGTTTGTAATAATAACCTGCGGTTTTGTAATCTTTAAAGTGGTTTTGATAAATATCGCCTAGTTGAAAATATGCTCTTGCATAATCAGGGTCGAAAACAATAATTTCGTTAAAATACTGAAGTGCCTTGGGTAATTCGCCCCAGTGCAGTTCTTCAATGGCCTGTAGATATTTTTCTTCTACAGTGGTATAAATGTCCATAACGGATATAATTAATTTTGATAAGCGGTTGAATGCTTAGCAAATGCGTAATAAATGATTTTAAATTTTGGTTTTATGCTATAAATGGCAAAAACGCTAAGGGTTGGGAAGGAAATTTAAGTCAATACCCAAGCCCTTTATGCCACAAGACGGGCTAAAGCTTAATTGTTGGATATATAGTTGACGTAGCATTTCTGTAAATAATATTGCAAAGATATTTATTTTCAGTGAATTGCAAATTATTTTTTTTCAATCGATCAGCTTTTCATATTGACCAGCGCATTTTTAATCTGCCTCCTATGCCTTAAAATATGAACAATGGCATGTTCGAGCATCTGTTCTACATCGTATTGTTGTCCCCACCTCGTGTTGATCTTTTTTGATTGATCGAACTCTTCCATAGTGATGTTGAGATTTCTGGCGAAAAAGTCCTCATTATATTTAAGCGCTTCCCGGAGCCTTGAAATATAGGGTGCCACCTGATCAAATTGCAATCGTTCCGGCCTGATAGTTTCTAATCCGATGGAGTTTTCGATATAAACGGCATAACTGAACATCGATGCGGTTACATGTGTCAAAATAGTTTGGATGGAAATACAATCTGTATTTGAGCTTTCTGGCTCGATGGTTTTCAGTAATTGATGTTGGGTGATTGGTTCAATTACTTCGATCAACTCATCAACCGCCTTTTTATATTCATCCATTAGTGCGGCTATAGCACCGGTAAGTTTATTGGCACCCATCATAAACAAATATAATTGTTTGGAAGGTATTTGTTAGTCTGTATTTGTAAATCCCGGTTAACAATAGGAAAGTCCTCAATTCTTCAAGTTAATTCAACTAAAGTTAAAGCTTTATCATCACACTACCCGAGGCCAGATCGTGGATGGCTCTTCTTTGTAGATTTGAATTGATGGTTAGAAACGAAATCCAGCCTAAAGCAAGTTTTATTGGGTACCGGAGAATAGCTTGTCCAATATTGATTTTCTGGCTAATATCCTCATTTTTCCTTACCCTGATTCCTTTAATGTAATTACCGATGGTGCAGCCGAATGTCATGAAAAGTGGTTCATAAATCACAAATAAAAATGCAAATAATAAGATCCGTACCCATTCTGGTACATTGTTAAAGCTGTCTAATACATTTGAAAAACACACCATAAGAATGATGATAATTATGGTGTCGATAAATGTAGATTGTAATCTTTCTACCAGACTTGGGTATTTTTCTTCCATTTTGAGTGCGATAATTTATTGTAGGGTATTAAGTTTAAAATAATAATATTTTTCGTTACTCGTGATTATAAATCCCTACGAACGAAGTTGTTCTAACTCGAGCTGTAAATTTGATTTTGCCTGGCTTTCAAATTTGTGATAAAAATAATCTGTTTTAAAAATCCTTTCCATTTTTATGAAATGTTCCAGAACCTTTTTTCGTCCAGTATTATAGATGAGATCTGGATAAACTGAATATTCTTTTCTTACGTTTTGCGAATAAGTAGTATAGTTTTCCAAGCTTTGGCCTAATATCGAAAGATCTGCATCAGTAAAATGATTTGTATCTGATTCAGGATGAACAAGGTGTTTTTTAGTGGCTATTATTTGAGTTTTGCAGTTATCAATAATATGATTGGGAACTGAAATCTGCGTCATTCTCTTCTGGGCAAGTTCAGCACTTTTCTCTTCATTATCTGATTTTAACGCATCATAAATAATGTCATGATAGAACATAGTAAATAGAATACTTTCCCAACTTTCAATGCTAAATTTTACTTCATTAAGTTGTGTCAACAAGTTTTCAAGATGTGAAAGTGTATGATAATGTCTTTTTTTATGAGTGTATTTTTCCTCAATTTCAGCCCAAAATTGAGCTATTATGCGGTCACTATTTGTATAATTTGTTAAGAGATTAATGAATGTATCTTTTAGCACGAGATTTTGCGAATAGTATCGATACACAAGATACAAATTGGAGTTGACTTTTCTCGTTGGTTGGAATTTATAATCTCGACTTTGTTATGATTTCGTTGGTCGAGATTTGCAATCTCGACCTGCTGTATTGTGGATTTGTAATCCACTAATAGAAGTTAAAAATTCTGGCTTATCAGACGGGATTACAAATCCCGACTAACAGTTATAATAAATCTTTAATGATTTTCTCGATCGATAAACCTTCAGCTTCTGCGCGGTAGTTACGCACAATACGGTGTCGTAAAATTGGCTCGGCTACGGCTTTTACATCTTCAATATCTGGTGAATATTTTCCAGTTACAGCGGCATGGCATTTTGCACCAAGCACTAAAAACTGCGAAGCACGCGGACCTGCACCCCAGCTAATGTATTTATTAACGGCATCGGTAGCAAACTCACTGTTTGGACGGGTTTTAGCAGCCAACTTAACAGCATATTCCAAAACGTTATCGGTAATTGGAATATCGCGGATCAGTTTCTGGAAATATTGGATATCATCTGCATGGATAATTTTCTGCAGTTGAGTGGTTTTATTGCTTGTGGTGTTTTTTACGATGTTCAATTCATCTGCAAAGGCAGGATAGTTTAGTTGAATGTTGAACATGAACCGATCCAATTGAGCTTCGGGTAGGGGATAAGTTCCTTCCTGTTCAATTGGGTTTTGAGTGGCCAAAACAAAGAATGGTTTTGGTAAAGTATGCGTTTGGCCAGCTGCGGTAACCGATTTCTCCTGCATAGCTTCTAACAAAGCCGCCTGGGTTTTTGGCGGTGTACGGTTAATCTCATCAGCGAGGATAATATTAGAAAAGACAGGCCCTTTTATAAACTTAAAGTGTCTGTCTTCTCCTAAAATCTCTGCACCAATAATATCGCTTGGCATTAAATCCGGTGTAAACTGGATCCGGTTAAAATCAAGGTCTAAAACAGATGCAACTGTTTGTACAAGTAAAGTTTTAGCCAATCCGGGTACGCCAACCAACAAACAGTGTCCGTTACTAAATATGGCGATTAAAACAGATTTTATGATGTCATCTTGTCCAACTACTACTTTGCCTATTTCGGCTTTAATGTTGTTGAAAGATTGATGAAGTGCATCAACAGCTTCTACTTCGTTCTTATACTGCATTGGTATTATTTTGCGGCTGTGGTTTTAGTCCAGATTTTTAATTCATCACAGTTATTAAATTCATCGTCGATTTTAATGTAAGTATTTTCGCGACGTTTTTGAAACCATTCACTTAAAGTACGATTAATTTTATCACTCTGTGCAGCATCTCTGATTTTTGGGAAATCCTGAGCTAAGTTTGCTTTGTGTGGTGGAATTTTAGATTTTAAATATAAAATGCGGTATCCTTGTTTTCCATCAGCTGCAGTAAATAAATCTGGTTTAGAAATACCACCGATTTTCATACTATCGATTACCAGAAACACAGAAGGATCTAATTTATCAACAGGAATAAAGGTACTTCTTGCCTGAACATTTTCTGCATTAAGCATCATACCACCATTGTATTTGCTCTCTTTATTGTCTGAATAAAGGTTTGCCGCAGCAGCAAAACTTATTTTTTTGCCAATAATGTTATTGTAAATGCTATCTGCATGTAATTTTAAACGAGTTAAACTTTCTGGTGTAGTTTTAGGCGTAATTAAAATATGTCTAACGTGTACCTGCTCACCTCTACGCTCTAAAACCTGTAAAAAGTGGAAACCGTAATCTGTTTCGAACACTGGCGAAATTTCTCCGGCTTTTAATTTAAATGCCCAGGCCGTAAATTCTTTAACCATGGTGTTCCTGTCGATAAAACCGTAATCACCACCATCGGCAGCAGAACCTGGATCTTCAGAATAAGTTTTTGCTAAAACACCCATATCCTCGCCACTTTTAACCCTTAAACGAAGGGCTTCAATTTTATCGCGGAATTTCTGTTTTTCAGCTCTGGTTAACTGTGGATTTAAAATCACTTCGCCAACTTCAACCTCGGTATTAAATTCCGGAACACTATCACCCAAAGATTTGAAATACTTTTCAACCTCCATTGGCGTAACATTAATGTTTTCGGTAATTTTTTGTTGCATTTTTTGTGCAATCAATTCATCTTTTACTGATGGTCTGATTTCATCTTTGTACTGCAAAACAGATTTGTTTAAGAATTGCTCTAAACGCTCCTGGCCGCCTGCACGCTGCATACTATAACGCATACGTTTGTTAACCTCATCATCAACCGCACCATCTTCAACCATTACCGAATCGATTTCAGCCTGTTGTTTGAGCAGCTTTTGGGTTAAGGTTTGTTGTAAAATTTTACATTTAATCTCACTGTTAGGCTGGTTGCCCTGATAAAGATATTGTGTGTATTGTTGGTTTAAATCTGATAGCAGGATAATATTATTTCCTACAACAGCAGCAACTTTATCTACAGTATGCTTTTGAGCGAAACTGTTTAAAAACAGGCAAATTAAAGCGGTTGCTACTAAAAAAACTTTCTTCATTCTATTTATTATATTTTGCAAATTTAATACTTATGGTCAAAAAAATCAGGTTGGTTATAACTTGGCAAGCTTCTTCAACTCGTTTTCGTTAATTTTGATCTGATATTTTTGTTTTAGGCCTTTAAGCCATTTTTCTTCTAAACTTAGTTGGTAATCGGCAATTACCTCTCCTCTAACTTCGTTTAAAGGTTTATTGTAATTTTGTTGGTTTTTTGTGTAAAATTCATTTATCGCCTGCTCGTCTTCCTGCGCCTTGTTCCATATTTTTTGTTCAGAAACATTAAACATTAAAACACCTTCGCGGTATTCGTTCAACAGGAAATCATGATCTTTACTACTCACCCCAGCTTTTTTATGTGTGGTCAATGCATCCTCATAAGTTTTAATTTCTTCCTGGTAACCAGCGTTTTTATCCAATCCCATTTCGCGGGCATCTAAAACCTTAAGCTTAAAATTTATATACAAGTTTAAATAAGCCTGTAAAGTATCATACGCAGCACTAACGTTTCCGTTATGGCTTTTTTTGTATGCCCACATAAATTCTTTAGCACTTATTGATTTGCCGTTTATCACAGCCACGTTTTGTGCAAACGAAATGCTATAAATAAAACTGAAAACAAATAGGCAATAAGCTTTCCTCACGCAGAGCACTCTGTAAATTTTAAGGGATAAAAGTAACAATTAGCGACGCTATTATAAGATATTTAACTAATTTTAACAGAAATTATTATCCAACAAAAATACGAATGGAAAACCAGGTTACCAACAATGCGAATGCTTTACGTTTATTTTTTACTGAAGAGGTTTTTTTGGTAAAGGATGAAAGCGTAGAAATTCTGCCTTTGCGTAATCCAGAGGCAGTTTCGGCTGTCGAAAATGTTTCCGTTAATGAAGTAAAAGAACCTGTTTTAAAACCAGAAATAACGCAAATTCCTGGGATTAATCCTACAAATTCTCCTAAAGTTTATCCGCAAGCCCCTGAAATTCCGCATATTGTGGCCGAACCAGCACCTGAAAAAACGTTTAAATTTTTGGGCGGAAATAAAAAATCAGTACTCATTTTAGTTAATGATAGTGAGCATGATGTAAGTACCGAACAAGGCAGAGAACTGTTGCGGAAAATTGTTAAAGCTGTAGATTTAGGTACCCCCGATTTTGCCATCCTAAATTATTCTAATTATAAAGGAACGGATTTCGTAGAATTACGCCGGTTTTTTAAACCTGCCATCATGTTATCTTTCGGAGTCGCGTTTGCAGACTTGCGACTGAACCTTACCTGGCAGAATGAAATCATCGTTCACGAAACCACCAGAATTATTTTTGCGCCTAACCTCCATCATCTCGATAGTGATTTAACTGCTAAAAAAACACTTTGGGGGCATCTGCAGAAAATTAAATAGCGATTTCGCAAGCGTATCAAGTATTGAGAATCAAGTATCAAGTGCCGGGATATGGCATTTTAATTCGGCTCGAAAAATCTTAAACCCTATACCTTAAACCTTTTACCTTCCTAAAATGAAAAAACTTGTATTCGCCACCAATAACCAACATAAAACTGTAGAAATACGCGCTGCACTTGAAGGTAAATATGAAGTATTGAATTTAGAAGATATTGGTTGTTTGGTTGATATTCCTGAAACTGCTGATACTTTTGAAGGCAATGCAACTTTAAAAAGCAGTTATGTGGCTGAACATTTTAATTTAGACTGTTTTGCCGACGATAGCGGCCTAGAGGTAGATGCTTTAAACAATGAACCGGGCGTTTATTCTGCCCGATATTCAGGAAGTCGTGATAACCTGGAAAATATTCAACTCGTTTTAACTAAGCTTGAAGGGAACCCTAATAGAAAAGCAAGGTTTAAAACCGTGATCTCTTTAATGCAGGGTGGTAAAAATCACATTTTTGAAGGTACGATAGAAGGTACAATCAGAACAACATTATCAGGTTCGAAGGGTTTTGGTTATGATCCCATTTTTCAGCCGGATGGTTACGATATTACTTTTGCTGAAATGGATATGGCAGAAAAGAATAAAATCAGTCACAGGGCTATTGCACTTAAAAAGATGTTGGATTTTTTAAGGGGAGAATCATAAAAATCTCTTTTTCTTTTTGCCACTTTGTCGATTGTCTATAAATGTTACAATCTCTAAAGTGTTGCTTTTTGGTTTAATTCGGTATACAACTGATACGTGCGGGATGATCACGCCAATATGCGTATTCTTTGTTTTATAAGTTTTTCTAGAGATTAATGGTTCTTCAGAGAGTGTTTCGAGATAACTAAAGACCCTCGTGATGAATTTTTTCAATTCTACTTCTGTCCAGTTTTCTTTTAGATAATCTATATTTTTTTGGAAAGTCTCACCAGCTCTTTTAGACCAAATGATATTCATTACACGCTAAACCTTTTTTTTGCCTCTTCATGGCTAAAACTTTCACCCCGATCAAGTTGGTTTATGCCTTCCAGAATATCGTCTTGTTGGCTGTTGTTTAGTCCATCAAACCAATCAAAGTCCCTTGCAGTAATTAATGATTTAATATCTCTGATTAAACTTTCATCATCCGAATTAATGATCTGTTGAAGTACACTTAGTTTTTCTGATTGTAAATCCATACATAAATTTAGCCATTAATTTGATGAATAGCAAAAACTACATTTTAGTAACCGCCTTTTTCACTTGAGCAGAATCTTTTTTCACTTGTACTGAGTCCTTTTTCGGTAGGATGGGTTTAATGCCAGAATTGGTGGCGTCTGCCTGTTTAGCTTGAGGTAATTTCTTATCTACATTTAAGCTGTCTTTTCCCAATGTGATTTTCGGTTTAACCGCTGATGCTGCTGATTTATTTGCTGTGGTTGTGGTTTTAGTGCCAGCCACAGCTTTACCTGCAATTGCTTTCGCCTTTGCTTTAGGCTTAGTTTTGCCCGAAGAGCCTATGGCATCTTTTTTTGATTTCGGACGTTCGGTAGGTTTCCATGAAAATCCTTTTAATACATGATCTTTTGCAATCGTATTTTCGGGATTCAGCGCTCCTTCTATCCCCTTGATATAAACAATTTCTTCAATGGCATTTTCATTATCCTTAAAAATGAACTTTATCCTGCTGCTAAGGGTTTGGTTCATTTCTTTATATACCTTGGTGCTGTCATCCTGGGTATAATAAATACTTTCGGCATTACCATCTACATAAAGGGTCTTAAATTTTCCGTTCGTAAAGAAACCTGTCATTAACCTTCCTTTTATTTGATTAAATCTTAACGAATCTTTTGGTGTATTTACTAAAAATGCGTTCCTAAATGCCTGTAAGTTATTCAGTTTTTTATTCTTGAACTGTACAAATATCGTGTCGCCAACCTGCTGAGAGCCTTCCGACCAGATGATCGGGTTGCTGTAGCAACGTAAAGTAGAATCGGCACTGGTGTAAAACAGACTATCGGTTTTGGCCTGTATATTCGTTTTAAAAATTTTAACGCCATGGTAAGCCTTGATAATACGTGTTTGAACAGTGTCGGCTGGGTTAAATTTGGCCGTATCATTGTTTAATGCGCCGGCTTTTAATTTTCCTAGCACTTTGGTTAAGCTATCTTTGGCGCCATATTTTGTTAGCTTCTTTTGCTGGCTATCGATTTTTGTTTTTGAAATTTCCTTTACAATTGGAGAAGCCTCTTTGGTAATCTTTTTTTGCAAACTATCGATTGTACTTTTCGATACATTCTTTGTAATCGAATTGGTTTTATTTGCTAGTTGTTTAAGACTGTCAGTTTTAATTTTAGGCAGGTTTTTGATAATGGAATCGGCCTTGTTCTTTAAAAGATTATTTTTCTGCAAACTATCGGGATTAAGCTTGGGCATTCCTTTGCTGAGTGAGTCTACTTTCGATTTTAAACTATCGACGCTTTTATCCTTCAGGTTAAGCAGATCTTCGGCTTCAGCATCGCCTTTGTTCCTTTTCTTTTTATCAGCCCTGCTGTTTTTACGCTTATTTCTGTCTTCTTTTTGGGTAGATTCAGCTTCCGGTTTATATTTTGGCTCCCCTTTTCCTTTCTTTTCTCCTGTATCTTCATCATCCTCGCCAACCTGATTGTCGGCTTTAATCGAAATTTTAGGGACTAGCTTCAAGGTTTTTTGCAGCACCATCTGTGTTTCTAAGGTATCGGCGCCCATCCATAAACTATCAGGTCTTTTTTTATTCTTCACCATGACCGAATCTTCGGTGCCAATTCCCAGATAGGCATTTCGGGTAACCAATGTCCTTTGATCCAGTTTATAGTAATAGCCCAAATCGCCGAACATTTTCATCTTATCTTTGGTATCAGAAAAAACAATGTTTTTAACCGCCTTGCCAACCCCCTGCTTACCATAATAATATAAGCTATCGCCTTTTAAAGAACGCGTACCTTGTGTATAAAGATTTTTCTTTCCAAAAAAGGCATCTTCCGTTGCGGTATTGTATTGGCCATTCTCAGTATACAGGTTGTCATCCTTACCCTTGATATTGGTTGGCCCATAAAAATAGGTCCATTTATCCTGGGTATTGTAGCTCATGGTATCAGATTTGATGGTTGATTGAGGCGTCACTACCACCACATCATATTTAAAATAAGCTACGTTTCTTCCGCTAAAATAATACCCGTTTTTACTGGTAAGGGTTACATCTTTATTTACAATTTTGCCCCCACTGGTATAAGTTCCTATTTTGGTGAGTGTGTTGTAATCTAAAATATTAGTGGTTAAAGTTGAGGTTGGGTCCCTCATCACCACATTTCCCGTTAAATGTGCCTGCTTTTTATTTCCATCGTATTCGAGCTGATCGGAATAGATATCTGTATTTTCTTGATGGATATGAACACTTCGATAAGCCTCAAAATAATTTCTTTCGCTATAAAAAATAGCGCTATCGCAAGTTAGGGTCGCATTGTCTTGTTGGAAAACCGGATTCCGTAAATAGCTGACCTTATTTTTAACATCTCCTGTTATTTTAGAAAACGAAACGATTTTAATCTTCGAAGCAGGTTGCTGGCCGAATAAAAATACAGGACTGATTAGAAAGAGTAAAAAGACAAATAGTTTTTGCACACTACAAAGTTAGTTTTTTGTTCCGAACGTTCGGAATACCAATTAAAATTAAATATTTTTGGTGGATGTTACCCGTTAAACAATTTCAGGATTTTATTGAACAGCAGCAGCTGTTTGTTCGGGCTAACAAGATTCTTTTGGCCGTAAGCGGAGGAAAAGACTCAGTATTAATGTTGCATTTGTTTAAAGCAATAGGCATTGATGTTGGTGTGGCACATTGTAATTTCAATTTACGGGCTGATGAAGCACAACGCGACGAAAGTTTTGTTGCACTATTGGCCAAAAATTTGGAGTTACCTTTTTATGTAACGCATTTTGATACCAAAAAATATGCAGCCGAAAATAAAATTTCTACGCAAATGGCCGCACGCGATCTCCGTTATAACTGGTTTGAAGAAATTAGGCGTAAAGAAGGCTACGACTATATTGCCCTGGCACAACACCAAAACGATGCAGTTGAAACGGTACTCATTAATCTTACCCGCGGTACCGGTATAAGTGGATTGCACGGTATTTTACCTAAACGGGATTTACTGATCAGGCCATTGCTCTTTTTAAACCGGCAGCAGATTGATGAGTTGGTAAAGGTTAATAATTTAGATTTTGTAGAAGATAGCTCGAACGCAAGTATAAAATACACCAGGAATAAAATCAGATTACAGGTAGTACCGCATTTGCAGGAAATCAACCCAAATCTCGAAAAAACATTTGCTGAAAATATTGCACGCTTTGCTGAGTTGGAGACTTTTTTAAATATCCAGGTTCAGAAACTTGCAAATAAAATTCTAAATAAAAGGAATGATGGCATTTATATTCCTTTGGATGAGATTTATAAATTAAACCCGCAAAAGCTACTGCTTTACAATTTACTTAAGTCTTTTAATTTTGGTGAAAATGTAGTGCAGGAAATTTTAGATAGTTTAAAGGCTTTAAGTGGTACACATTTTTTTAGCGCTACCCATCAGGCTATTATCAATAGAAATGATCTGGTTATTGTTGAAAAAAATATATCGGTCACTGCTAATCAATTTATCCATCCAACAACAGAAAACATTGCTTTTGCCAATGATGAAATTTCGCTGACGTTTACCGATGAGGTGGAATTCGAAATTAATTCGAATAAGGTGTTTGTTAATGCAGATAAATTAATTTTTCCTTTGGTCCTTAGAAATTGGCAAAATGGAGATAAATTTATTCCACTGGGCATGCGTAATCTTAAAAAGATAAGTGATTATTTTATCGACGAGAAAGTTCCCCTACATCTGAAAAGCGTCACCCCAATTTTGGTTAACGGGAACGGTGAAATTGTTTGGATTGCAGGTATGCGGCAAGACAACCGATATAAATTAACTACAGCAACAAAAAAAGTTGCTATATTCGAACTCAAAATTAAATAAGTGGAAAGCAAATACGCCTATATCGAAAAACAATACATCGGCCGCGATTATGTGCGCATTTTCATCAGGCTAATTATGGCTGCTTTCTGTTTTGCCGCTTATGTTTACGAGCGCGATCGTGACAATACGCAAGATTTGTTCCTCGTCGTAGGCTTCGGAATCATTGGGGTTTCTATGCTTTTGCTTTTCCTTATTCAGTACAAAATTGTGGTAGATAATGGTAGCATGATCCTGGATGGCCTTTGGACAACCAAGCGTGTTAAGATAGATCTAAATAGCATTGTTGATGTGCGTAAGGCAACTTATAGCCGTTATTTTTTCAATAATCCGGTTTACAACCTGCACACAAAAGGTACAATCCGCTTTTATTCATCGGGTAAGGATGCAGTGGTTTTAACCGATAGGGATGGCCTGGAATATTTTATTGGTACCCAAAGGCCAAATGAACTCTTCCTTGTTATAAAAGAAGAAATGCGCAACCTTAAATAACTTTATTTCATTTCCCATCTACTCATTTTTATATAATTGTTTCTGGTTTTAGCCCTGGTGTGATCGCTATCTGATGTGTCGCATTGTGAAGGAAAATTAATAATCGCATCTTATTACATTATTGCAATAAACCGACACGCATTATAGATTAAAATCGGCTACATTTGCGGTAACAACAATACATTTACGATGAAGATAGGAATTGTTTGCTACCCCACTTTTGGCGGTAGTGGAGTAGTTGCAACGGAACTTGGTAAGGCACTTGCTAACGAGGGACACCAGGTTCACTTTATTACTTATAGTCAGCCCGCGAGGCTCGATTTCTTTTCTTCCAATCTGTTTTATCACGAGGTATCAGTAAGGGATTATCCACTTTTTGATTACGCCCCATACGAATCGGCGCTGGCCAGCAAACTGGTAGATGTTGTTCGGTTTGAACAATTGGATGTGTTACACGTTCATTATGCCATTCCACATGCATCTGCAGCTTTTATGGCGAAGCAGATTTTGGCGAGTTACGGTCTTCATATTCCGGTAGTAACCACTTTGCACGGCACAGATATTACTTTAGTGGGTAAAGATCCAACCTACAAACCTGTGGTTACTTTTTCTATTAATCAAAGTGATGGTGTAACTACAGTATCGGAAGATTTGAAAGAGGATACCTATAACCATTTTGAGATTACAAAAGAAATTAAGGTCATCCCAAATTTTATAGATTTTTCGCGATTCAGTTTACAGGCAAAAGGACACTTTAAAAAAGCGATTGCACCAAATGATGAGCGCATTTTAATCCATACCAGTAATTTCAGAAAAGTGAAACGTACTGCTGATGTGATCAGGATTTTTGAAAAAGTACAGGCAGTTATTCCGTCAAAACTATTAATGGTAGGGGATGGGCCCGAACGCGCCTACAATGAGCAGCTTTGCAGATCGTTAAATATTTGTGAAAATGTAAGGTTTTTAGGTAAGCAAGATGCCGTAGAAGAAATCCTATCGGTTTCAGATCTTTTCTTAATGCCGTCAGAATCTGAAAGTTTTGGTTTGGCAGCATTAGAGGCTATGGCTTGTAAAGTGCCCGCAATTACCACCAATGCAGGCGGTTTACCCGAACTTAATATTGATGGCTTTTGTGGTTACATGAGCAATGTTGGTGATGTAGAATCGATGGCGGCCCATGCCATTGAAATTTTAAAAGATGATGAAACACTTAACCGTTTTAAAGAAAACGCGTTTAAAAGGGCACAGGATTTTGATCTGAAAAAGATCCTTCCGATTTATATTGACTATTACAAAGAAGTAATCGAAAACTCATTACAGCCAAAATATTAGTAACTGTTCTGGTTAGATCATATATAATTTTTAAGAAAGTTTTGCGATGTAGGTATCGCAAAACTTTTTTGCGTATAGATGGATTTGACAATTTAGGGAATGTACTGAATTTCGTGGGCTGATGATCCATATCAGTAATATTTAATAAAAGTAAACTTTCTCTAAATCAAATGATTATAAATCGTATCTTTGCAGCCTGAAATGGTTTGGAGGGTAAAGATTCCTAAATCATTTCGACAAAATTAAAAAGAGGTTATCCCAAATGAAGAAAATAGTTGATTACAGAAAGCTTTTGAGTGTAGATAAAAATGCTGAGTTAAAAGAGCTTAAGTCTGTGTACCGTACATTGATGAAAGATTGTCACCCTGATAAATTTCAGCAGGAAGAAGAGAAATTAGATGCAGAAGCCAGAAGTAAAGAAATTATCGAAGCTTACCATTTCCTGGTAAGTATTGCGCCAGAAACACGCGAACAGAATATTGAAACGTACACACAAACGACTACCTTGTCGAATATTCAGGATTTTGAATACAAACAACAGGTTTTAAATATCCAGTTTTTTGATGGAAGTGCTTACGAATATTTTGATGTGCCAAAAGCGATTTATGTGAAATTGGTTAACGCCGATTCGCCAGGTCGTTTCGCCCGCAGACATATCTTTAATGAATTCCCATACCGCAATGTAGCCAGAGTTGCAGAACCGGCATAATAAGCGATATTTATAATATTTAAATGGCTCCAATGACAATTGGAGCTTTTTTTTTATTCCTTAATAGCCGATAATATTAGTTTTCTATATCGTTTGGTGCTATAAAGATACTGAGCTAAACTACCATTGAAAGGTTTCGATAGAACGGTCGTCATCTCGACTAGAGTGTAACGGAATGGAGAGATCTTTGAAGCCAGTTAATTTAAAAGATTTCTCCACTGCGGTCGAAATGACGATTTATCTTTACCTGTCATCCCACAAGCCCCTTGTTTTTTCTAAAACTGAATTCTCATGATGACGTGCGATCAAAAATTAAGATATTCCGACCACTGTAATTCTTTTGGTAGCGTCTGATTGCTAAATTCAAGATGAATTACCCTTCTTTTTTGATTGTTTGTTGTTCTGCTCGAGCTATGCAGGAGCAACGGTTTCATAACCATAAGTCCACCCCGCGCTACATTGCAGCTAACTTCTTTTTCGATATTCCAGTCGATCGTTTCGGGCCGGTAAATGCCTTTACTGTGCGAATTCGGAATTACTTTTAGCGCACCATTCTCTTCATTGGTATCATCAAGGTGAATGCGGATGGTAAAATTACTTTCAAGGGTATTTAACGGTGGCTGTACAGCGAACTGATCATGTTTCTTGGTGTAAGGGCCAAATCCTGGAATTTCTACTTTCTGGTTAACAGAAATAGTCAAATCCTGATGATAAGAAACAAACCAATTCGAAGTTTCGGGTTTGTCAAAGTAGATTGATTTAACAAGAAAATAATCTTTGCCAAAAATCTCTCGTATGATGGCTTTTAGTTTTTTATTGAAAATTAGCTCAATAGTTCCTGGGACTTCTTTTAAAAACCGGCGTATCGCAAAAAGGTCGTCTGATTTCCTAAAGGTTTCTTTTGTCGTATCTGCTCCGTTAATAGCCGCCTGCATATCTTCAGTTTCCTGATCTGTAAATACATTCTCGATCACGGAAAATCCTGATTCCTGAATTTCTCTTTCCTTAACTGTTAAATCCATCACCTCAATTATTCAACATGGGTTTAAAGCGGTTATCTTTATTTCTCAAATCCAAACCGCCTTCATAAACTGATTTTAAATTAACCAGGTAAAAACTCCAACCATTATGACAACCCAGGCGGATGTTCCGTTTTGAATGATCATCTTCAGGAATATTCTTTTGGGTCAGTTCTACTACAGTATATTCAAATTCTTCGTGGAGTTTAATATCCACTAAACAATCTCCGGCAAAAGTAAACTGAAAATAATCCTTGCCATTTGCTTCGGTTACCGTTCCATTTTCGATATCATCATAGAGGTACCAGATCCATTTATACCGATCGCCCTTAAGTGTGTTTTGGGTTTTACTGAGCAGTACTTTATTCTCGTCAGTGAACGACGCATTGCTTAAAAACCATTTTTCAATTTCACTTGCTTTTGTCCAGGCATTATAAATATCCTCAAGTTTTGCTTTAATGGCGATCCTGATGGTAAATTTGGTCCAATCGAAGTTTTCCATTGGCTAAATTTTGAATGATTAATTAAACACTAAGCAAACCGGAGCACCAACATCGATCCTTTTGCCGCTATCGGTTAATTTACCCGTTGTTTTGTTGCGGTTAAAAATAACAATGTTGTTGGTATACTGATGTCCGATCAATAAGAACTTTCCGGTCGGATCAATGGTAAAATTTCTTGGTCCTTTGCCCAATGTACTTACCGTTTCAATAAATTTCAATTTTCCGGTAGGTAAAATAGAGAATGCAGAAATGCTATTCGCATCGCCACGGTTGGTTTCATAAAGAAATTTTCCATCAGCCGAAACATGGATGTCGGCGCCATCAACTTTTCCGGTAAAATCTTTTGGCGTCGTACCAATTTCCTGAATTTTAGTTAAACTTCCATCTGCATAAGCAAAAACAGTTATGCTACCGTTAAATTCGTGTGCTAAATAGGCAAATTTTCCATTCGGACTAAAAGTAATGTGCCTAGGGCCGGTACCTGCATTGGTTTTTAGTACCGATTTTACCGTTAATATTTTTTCTTTCGAGGTTGGATTATAATTGTAAATATAAGTTTGATCTTCGCCCAGGTCGTTAACAATTAAGTATTTATGGTCTGGTGTAAATTTTGTCATGTGCACATGAGCGCTTTCCTGTCTGCCTTTCGGATCGATGCTTTTTCCCGTATGTTTGATGATCTGCAAGGCTTCTGTTAGAGATCCATCAGCTTTTCTTGAAAATACCGCTAAACTACCACCACTATAATTGGCAACGATTATATTTTTGGCATCAACTGTAATAAAGCAGGGATCAGCACCATGACTGTCAACTTTGTTTAAAAAAGTTAATTCGCCTGTTTTGGCATCATATTTAAATGCGCTTACCGTACTTGTTGCGCCGGTTTCGTTAACGGCATAAATAAATTTGTTATCAGGTGAAACGGCTACGTAACTTGGATTAGCGGTGTTTTTTGTGATGCTTTTTACGGTTGTAGCCGCTGTTAAAGTATTAAAATCATAAGTGTAAATTCCTTCGCTTTTTCCCGGTGCAGTATAGGTGCCTACAATGAGATTATAGTTGGTTTTTTGAGCGAAACTAAGGGTCGATAGCATAGAAAGGATAAGCAATGAACTGAGTTTTTTCATGAAACGATGATGTTGATTTTAACAAATATAAATAAAGTTGGCCACGGAGGCATAGAAAACACGGAAGATGTTTCTTCATTATCATCCTCATTTGTAACGAAGCTGAGGGAGTGTTGCACTTTTAATGCACGTTTATTAACTTGAGAATGCTTGTATGGAAACCCAACTCTGTGAACGCTGTGCTTTCTCTGTGCGCTTTGTGGTAAAAAATAGCAGTATAAAAAAGGCAGCCAATTGGCTGCCTCATGTATTATTTTATTAAATGTTTAATCTGAATCAATTCATGTTCTTCAAGATAGCGCCACCTACCACGTGGTAGGTCTTTCTTGGTTAAATTGCCATAAACAACACGGTCTAATTTTTCTACATTATAACCCAGGTGTTCAAAAATGCGGCGAACAATCCTGTTTTTACCACTGTGAATCTGGATACCGATTTCTTTTTTGGTTCCACCTGCAACGTAAGAAATGTTATCTGGTTTAATCAGACCATCTTCCAGCTCTAAACCAAAAGCAATTTTATTCAAGTCGCCTTGTGATAAAGATTTATCCAGTTCAACATTGTAAATTTTAGTGATACCGTTTTTAGGGTGTGATAATTTATCAGCCAAATCACCATCGTTTGTCATTAACAACAAACCTGTGGTATTTCTGTCTAAACGTCCAACCGGGTAAATACGCTCGCGGCTGGCTTTATCAACCAACTGCATTACCGTACGGCGTTCCTGTGGATCGTCGGTAGTGGTGATGTAATCTTTTGGTTTGTTCAATAAAACGTAAACTTTTTTCTCGCGTTTTAATAATTCGCCATTGTAACGAACCAAATCCTTTGCCGGGTCTACTTTATGTCCCAGTTCGGTAACAGCTTCGCCGTTTACGGTAATAATGCCTGCAATAATTAACTCATCGGCTTTACGACGAGAACAGATGCCTGCATTTGAAATATATCTGTTTAGACGGATTAGGCCTTTATCTTCATTTGTTTTACGACCCTGGGTAATTACAGTGCGCTCCGGGCGGTTAAATTCTGTATCTCTTGGCTGTGCATCCTCACGTTTTCTAAACGGACGGGTGTCACCTTCCCTTGGCTCTCTGGGTTTTACATCTCTTGAACTTCCAGCACTTGGCTTGAAATCGTCTGATTTGCCTCTTGATTTGTAATCTTTATATCCGCCCTCTCTTGGTTTGTAATCCCTCGATCCCTCGTCCTTAGATTTGAAATCGCGTTCACCTGTTCTCGGTTTATAATCTCTCGATCCACCTTCTCTTGGTTTAAAGTCGCGGTCGCCAGTTCTCGGTTTAAAATCTCTCGAATCTCCATCCTTAGATTTGAAATCACGTTCTCCTGTTCTTGGCTTATAATCTCTTGCACCACCTTCTCTTGGTTTAAAATCCCTGTCTCCTGTTCTTGGTTTATAGTCTCTTGATCCGCCTTCTCTCGGTTTGAAATCACGGTCGCCGGTTCTTGGCTTGTAATCTCTCGATTTACCTTCTCTTGGTTTAAAACCACGATCCTCTGCTGCTGAATCTTTAGATTTAAATTCACGATCGCCGAATTTGAAACTCTGTGGTTCCGAATCTTTCGATTTGAAATCACGTCCGCCTGATCTTGGTTTGAAATCTTTTTTGTCTCCGAAAGATTTTGATTTGAAATCTTTACTGTCTGCGCTTCTAGGTCTGAAGCCTTCTTTTGAATCGGATGATTTTTTGAATTTGCTGTCTTTGTTGTCTGATCTTTTTCTGTCAGACCCGGCCGAACTACTTCTGCCTTCTGTTCTCCGACTGTCTGATTTGGACTTGTCATCCCGACTGTTCCTGTTGTTTTTATTTATCATGATACGCTTTTAACCGCATTAAAAATGCGGGCTGCAAATTTATGAAAAAATGATGAACATAACAATTCTGGGAGCTGAAAAATTAGATAAAAAAATAGCCTCTAATATAGGTAAATTTGCCTGAAAATCAAAAATTAAAATCCACGTTTAAAGCGCTTTAAACGTGGATTTCTGCGCTTATTCTTGTAACTATTTGATAATGTGCTTATTATTTTTTACCTTTGCCAGCGTTTTTATATAAGTTCACCAAAAAAAGGAGGAAAATGTTAAAGAAACACATCGTACCATTTGCGGTAGTGGCAACACTATTTATCTTGGCAAAAGTGTTCGCTTACCAAATGCCCTTAGCACAAAAAAGTCTTTTAAAAGAAGAAAAATTAAACACTACAATACCCAAATCTGATAGCCTAAAAGTAGAAAAAGAGGAAGCTCCTCAATCTTTAATGGCACAGTTGAATTTCGCGGAAGAAACCTTGCCATTAGGCGATAAAAAGGTAGAACGCAAAATGAAAAAAATTCTTGCAGCACACACTTACGGAAATACCCAAACCAACCGTCTGCATGCAAAAGCAGCAAAATGGTTTCCTGTAATTGAACCCATTCTCGCTGCTTACGGAATCCCGAACGATTTTAAGTATTTGGCTTTGGTCGAATCTGGAATGGCAGAAGGGGTTTCTCCAAAAGGTGCAGCCGGAATCTGGCAGTTTATGCCCGGCACAGCCCGTACCTATGGATTAAGAGTAAATGGGGATGTTGATGAGCGCTATAATTTGCGCAAATCGACCATTGCAGCCTGCAAATACATTAAAGAAATGTATAAAGGTTTAGAAAGCTGGACATTGGTGGCTGCGGCTTACAATGTTGGCGACGGACGCTTACGCAAGCAGATCAATAATCAAAATCAGGATAATTACTACAAAATGAGGCTTAACCGCGAAACCGGTGGCTATGTTTATAAGGTGATTTCTATGAAACAGATTATGGAACATCCGAAACGTTACGGTTACGCAAAACCGCGCGTGTTATTGGCCTACAACGCCGAATAATATAATTAAGATAAAGACAAGCATTTGGTAAGGCGTCCCGGTTTTTAATCGGGACGTTTTTTTTGGAAATAATTTCACAGATTATTGGATTACACCGATTTGTTTTGTTGATCAATGTTTTGTTGACCACAAAGTGACGAAGGCACAAAGTTATTTTTATACATCATGCAAACAAATTAACCAATGGCAAATGAACCAATTAATAGTTTACAATTTGCAGTTACCAATGAACTATTGAACTAATAAACCAATTTCCTTTCTTTGCATTATGTTCAAACTGCGGATCAATAAAATCATCAATCAACCCGGTGATAATCTTACTTTTCAATTTGAAGATTTGGATCAGTACCCTACGTATTTAGCGGGACAGTTTTTATCATTAGTTTTTCAGGGAAAACATAAAGAGGTAAGAAGGTCGTATTCTTTTAATAGCTCGCCTGATGTGGATGAGCCGTTGGCAATTACCGTGAAACGCGTGGAGAATGGGGAAATCTCGAGGTTTTTACACCATAAAACTTCGGTAAATGATATTCTTTTGGCTCAGGAGCCGCAGGGACTGTTCAGTTATGTGCCAGAAGAACACCTGGAACGCGATCTTTTTCTTTTTGCCGCAGGGGTTGGCATCACACCATTGTTTTCGATTATGAAAACGGCATTGGTACGCGAGAAAAAATCGTTGGTCACATTAATATATAGTAACAGATCGAAAGAAGAAACGTTGTTTTACGATGAACTGATCGAATGGCAACAGCAATATCCTGATAGATTAAAGATTGTCTGGATTTTTAGCAATAGCAAAAACTTAATGACGGCCAGACTCAATAAGTTTTATATTGAGAAACTGATTAAAGAACATCTGCATTTTGAACGGGATAAAGCACTTTTTTACAGTTGTGGACCGGTTATCTACATGGATCTATGCCGGATTACCTTATTAGGTATGGGTTTCGATATTAAACAGATTAAAAGGGAGACTTTTGTGCTGCCGGAAGATGAGGTTGATGAAGATGATAGTTCTGAAAAAGTAGTCGATAAAAATATGTATTCGGTTATTTTAAACTTCAAAGGGGAATCATATAACCTCGAAGTGCCATGGCCAAAAAGAATTTTAGATGTAGCCCTCGAAAATAAAATTAAACTTCCTTATAGTTGTCGTGGCGGCGTATGTAGTACTTGTGTTGCCAATTGTACCAAAGGTGGGGTAAGGATGGATTATAACGAAGTGCTTACCGACGATGAATTGGAAAGGGGTAGGGTGCTGGTCTGTACAGGCCACCCTACAGAGAACGGAACAACGATAGAGTGGTAGGTTAGTTCATTGGGCATTTTGTTCATTAGTTACTTGTTCACAGGTTCGTTGATTAGCGTGACGTTCATAGTAGTATCGTCATCTCGAGCGGAGAGAAACGGAGCCGAGAGATCTTTTGAATATACTTAATTATTGAAATTTAACGTAATTCTCTGTTGAGGTGGCAAATTACTGTCTTTAACCTTTGTAGTTTCTATATCATTTAATTAGCAATCTTTATTTTATCTAAAAATACAAAACCGTTCCCTCATAATCAGCGTTTATCAGGTATGACGAAAACTTTTTTTACGCTTATCATTTGTCTCATCTGTTTACAATCCTTTGCTCAAGATTCAATAGCGGTAAAAAGAGAGTTTGCGAATAAAGAATATATTCATCTGTACAAAGAAAATGCTGATTTAGCTTATACGGCACCGGGTGGAGAATTGGGTGCACCCTCTAAATACGTAATCAACGGACGGCTTACTACTACTTATATGCTTTTGGGCAGTTATAAATCGCCTATTGCCTTTGCTATTATTCCTGATTTTACGGTACGTGTTCGGACCGAATTCTCAGCTGCTGTACGAACACCGAGTTACCGTTTGGGCGGAGCGCTTTATGCGAGGTTAAATCCGGATCCCGAACATTATAAATATGCGGAACTTGCTTTTACACACCATTCAAACGGTCAGGACCAGAGCGCATTTAATCCTGATGGGACAATTAATACACATACAGGGAATTTTAATGCGAATTATTTAACGCTTTCCTATCGTTTTGGTGATTTAACACTAGTTAACCCAGATGGAAGTTATTATTCCTTCAATCATCGGCTTGGTTTGCAGTGGTATAAATTTTTCAGGTATGAGCCTGCACTTAATGAGGGATTTGGATTTACAAGAGTGCTGTATGGTTTCTCCTGGCGCAGGTATGATGAAATCGAAAAAAACGCAAGGAATAAGCAGAAAGTTAAAAGCGAAAAGGAAACCTGGCGTTTAAACACCGAGTTATCTTATGCCATAAATAAATTTCCATCTAAAAATTTTGCCAATATCCAGAAGCGGTTAAATGCCGAAATCAACTTCAATTATAGTTTTCCTTTTATGAATAATGTGTTTTTGATGGCTGCGGTAGGCTATTATGGCGAAGATAATTACAATATCTATTTTCAGGATCATTATGGTTATGTGCGTTTTGGCTTATCATCTGGTTTCCTTAGAAATAGAAGCCGACATTATGACAATTAATCCTTAATCAAGATTGGTTTTGACTTTCATTTTGATAAAATTTTTAGCATTTTTGCGGATTGAAATCTGGTCTTTTTTAGTACCCGGTTTCAGCCCCAACTTTAAATAAAATATGAGCAATAAATCTATCGACCTCGGCGAGCAAAAAGATGTAGAAGTATATGGTGCGAGGGTACATAATTTAAAGAATATAGACGTTAGTTTTCCGCGCAATCAACTGGTTGTAATCACTGGTTTAAGTGGCAGCGGTAAATCTTCGTTGGCTTTTGATACCATTTATGCTGAAGGACAGCGCCGTTATATGGAAACATTCAGTGCCTATAGCCGCCAGTTTATGGGCGGTATGGAGCGCCCGGATGTAGATAAAGTTTCGGGATTAAGTCCGGTTATTGCCATTGAGCAAAAAACCACCAGTAAAAATCCACGCTCTACCGTAGGTACCATTACCGAAATTTACGATTTTATGCGTTTGCTTTATGCGCGTGTTGCCGATGCCTATTCGTACAATACCGGTGAGAAAATGGAGCGGATGAGCGAAGACCAGATTCTGCAAAACATCTTCAATAAATTTGATGGTCTTGCTGTGAATATCTTAGCCCCTGTGGTTAAAGGTAGAAAGGGACATTACCGCGAACTTTTCGAACAAATTCGTAAACAGGGTTATGTAAAAGTACGTGTAGATGGAGAGATTAAGGATATTGCCGCTAAAATGCAGGTAGATCGTTATAAAATCCATGATATTGAAGTGGTGATCGACCGCCTGATTATTGATGTGAAAGATAAAAAACGCCTGCTTGATTCACTTCAGATTGCAATGAAAATGGGTAAAGGGGTAATCAAAATCAGCGATAAAGATAATAATGTAGCGCATTTTAGTAAGTTCTTGATGTGCCCAACCACGGGTATTTCTTATGACGAACCCCAACCCAATAGTTTTTCGTTCAATTCGCCTTATGGTGCCTGCGAGCGTTGCGATGGATTGGGTTATATTTTTGTAGTCGATAAAGATTCGGTTATTCCAAATCCAAAACTGAGTATTTTAAATGGTGGCTTGGCTCCATTGGGCGAATACCGCGACATCTGGATGTTCCAGGTATTAAAAGCTTTGGCAAAAAAATATAGTTTTTCACTTTCTACGCCCATTGAAAAATTAAGCGATGAGGTAATCAACATCATTTTAAGCGGTTCACCCGACCTGATCAAGGTTGAAGTAGAATACAATAAATGGAACGTTCAGAATTATAACATCACTTTCGATGGGATAATTAAAATGCTAGAAGAGCAGAACGAAAAAAGAAGCGAATCAGCATCAGATGATATGGACGAGTTCAGGAAGCTGAAAACCTGTCCGGAATGTCACGGTGCCCGTTTGAAAAAAGAAAGTCTGCATTTTAAAGTCGATGGCAAAAACATTTTCGAGCTTTCATCGATGGATATCAACAACCTTCATCAGTGGTTTAAAAAAGTTGATGAACGTTTGTCCGACCGTCAGAATATCATTGCCAAAGAAATTTTAAAAGAGATTAAAGCGAGAATTGGCTTTTTGACCGATGTGGGTTTAACTTATTTAACTTTAGACCGGACTGCCCGTACACTTTCAGGTGGTGAGGCACAACGTATCCGTTTGGCTACACAGATCGGTTCGCAGTTGATGAACGTCATGTACATCCTAGATGAGCCAAGTATTGGTTTGCACCAGCGTGATAACGAACGTCTGATTAATGCATTAAAAAATCTCCGTGATCTTGGAAACACCGTTTTGGTGGTAGAACATGATAAGGATATGATTTTAGAGGCCGACTGGGTAATTGATGTGGGGCCTGGTGCCGGTATTCATGGAGGTACCGTTGTAGCCGAAGGAACAGCCGCACAGATTCTGAAATCGAATACCTTAACCGCTGATTATTTGAATGGCAAAAGGCAGATTGAAACACCAAAAGTCCGCAGGAAAGGTAACGGGCATAAATTGTCGATTGTTAAAGCTACAGGCCATAATTTAAAAGAGGTTTCTGTAGATTTTCCTTTGGGTAAATTTATTGCAGTAACCGGAGTCTCGGGCAGTGGTAAATCGAGTTTAATTACCGAAACTTTATACCCGATTTTAAATCACCATTTTTTCAGGGCCAAAAAAACACCTTTGCCTTACGAAAAAATTAATGGCTTAAAAGAAATAGATAAGGTAATTGAGATTGATCAGGCACCGATTGGCAGAACGCCACGTTCAAATCCTTCTACCTATACCGGCGTTTTCTCTGATATCAGGAATTTGTTTGTTCAGTTGCCAGAAGCAAAAATCCGTGGTTACAAACCCGGACGTTTTTCTTTCAACGTAAAAGGTGGCCGTTGCGAAACCTGTCAGGGTGCTGGTTTAAAGGTAATTGAAATGAACTTTTTACCCGATGTACAGGTGCCTTGTGAAGAGTGTGGCGGAAGAAGATACAACAGGGAGACTTTAGAAGTTCGTTTCCGTGGAAAATCGATCAGTGATGTTTTGGATATGAGTATCGAAGATGCCTGTACTTTCTTTGAAAATATTCCGATCATCTATAGAAAGATCAAAACCTTAAAAGATGTTGGTTTAGGATATATCACTTTAGGTCAATCGTCGGTAACGCTATCAGGAGGGGAGGCGCAACGTGTAAAACTGGCCACTGAACTTTCTAAAAAAGATACCGGAAAAACCTTTTATATTTTAGATGAGCCTACAACAGGACTTCACTTTGAAGATATTAACGTGCTTTTGGGCGTATTACAAGAACTTGTTGATAAAGGAAATACCATTTTGGTGATCGAACATAATTTAGATGTAGTTAAAGTTGCCGATTGGGTGATTGATTTAGGAGAAGAAGGCGGTGCTGGTGGCGGAAGAATTTTGTTTGAAGGTACACCAGAAGGATTGATTCAAAACCCGATTAGTTTAACCGGAAAATTTTTGAAAAAGGAAATGGAATGGAATCCTCAGAATGAAAAGTCTGAAGTCGGAAGTCCGGAGTCCAAAGTCAAAGCACCGAAAAAAAGCAAAGCTGAAAAGAAATAGAATTCCTTGTACAGGTATCAAGAATCAGCAAATCCATCTTGATACCTGATACTTATTACTATAACAAAACATGATCTTCACCGATACCCATACCCATTTATATTACGAGCAGGATGCCGAGAAACAGGCCCAGTTAATGGAGCGTTGTTTTGAAAGCGATGTGAACCGTTTATTTTTACCCAATGTTGATGTGAAATCGATCGCGATGATTGATGACCTGGTGGCGAAATATCCTGAAAACTGTTTTGCAATGGCGGGCCTCCATCCCTGTGATGTAAAGGAAGATTACCGGACCTTGTTAGACGAAATCTATAAAAGCATTGACGGACGGGAAATTTATGCCATTGGTGAAATTGGGATCGATTTGTACTGGGATAAAACTACTTTGGGGATTCAGCAAGATGCCTTTCGGAAACAGATTGGCTGGGCAAAAGCGTTGGGCTTACCAATTGTAATCCATTGCAGAGAAGCTTTTGATGAAGTTTTTGAAGTACTGGAAAGTGAAAAAGATGAAAAATTGCGTGGTATATTCCATTGTTTCACCGGGAATTTGGCTCAGGCAAAACAGGCTATTGATCTCAATTTCTATTTAGGAATTGGCGGTGTGGTCACGTATAAAAAAGCGGGTTTGGATCTGGTATTGGCAGATATTCCTTTAACCAACCTGGTTTTAGAAACCGATTCGCCTTACCTGGCACCGGTTCCTTTCCGTGGTAAACCCAATGAGAGCAGTTACCTGGTTTATATCGCACAAAAACTGGCTGATATTTATGTCGTTTCTATTGAAGAAATAGCCGATGTAACTACAGAAAATTCGAAAAAGATTTTTGGAGTCTAATCAGATCGTCATTTCGAGCGGAGTGTAACGCAGTCGAGAAACCTGTTTCGCAAGGTTCAATTATTAATTTTGAGATTCTTTATTATTGATTTTATTATCAACTTGATAATATTTGTCTGTTTAAATTATTTAATTAATAATATTGTAATTGGTTCAGGGTTTTTTATTGCTAATTTAAAAATATCGCCCAATCATTTCTAAATTTTTAGTTTCTTTGCGTTGAGCAACCTTCACTAAACCAAATGACCAAAATACTTATAATTTATACCGGTGGTACCATCGGTATGGTTAACGATCCTACAAACGGGATGTTGATTCCGTTTGATTTCCAGCAGATAAAAGAAAATGTTCCTGAACTGGGTCGTTTAGATTATCAGTTGGATGTACACTCTTTCAATCCGGTTTTGGATTCATCAAATATGGATCCTGAAATATGGAAAACATTGGCGGAGCTGGTTTATAATAGATATGATCAGTACGATGGCTTTGTAATTCTGCACGGATCGGATACCATGGCCTTCACCGCTTCGGCACTGAGTTTTATGCTCGAAAATCTCGATAAACCTGTTGTTTTAACCGGATCGCAGCTTCCTATCGGAGAAATCAGAACCGATGCCAAAGAAAATTTAATTACTGCGTTAGAAATTGCTGCTACCAAAGAAGATGGCAAAGCATTATTCCCTGAGGTTTGCATTTATTTTGATGCACAACTATTTAGGGGCAACCGCTCTATTAAATACAATAGTGAAAAGTTCGAGGCTTTCCGTTCGCCAAATTACCCGGTACTTGCAGAGGCCGGAGTACATTTACAGTTTCACAGAAATTACATTTTAAAAGCTACAGGCGGTGAGTTAAAATTACATACCAATTTTAATTCGAATATTGGTGTGCTTAAATTATACCCGGGAATTACACCGCAAGCCGTTCAGGCCATTACCGATTCTAAAGTAGATGCGATCATTTTAGAAACTTTTGGCTCTGGTAATACCTCCACCGCACAATGGTTTTTAGATAGTTTGCGCCAGGCCATTCTAAATGGAAAAATCATTATCGATATCTCTCAGTGTAAAAAAGGATCAGTACAACTTGGTCGCTACGAAACCAGTAGGGAATTGTTAAAAATGGGCATTGTAAGCGGCTACGATTTAACTTTCGAAGCTACAGTAACCAAACTGATGTTTGTAATGGGCTTGGGTCTATCTGTTGAAGAAAGCCGTAAACTGATGGATGAATCGTTGCGAGGTGAATTGACTAAAGATTAATATAGCAAACCTCGCAGGTTTTTAAATGGCTTAGCCCTAAATGAGACTTATGAAAACATCATTAACCCGAATTAAACCTGCGAGGTTTAAATCAACTATATTAAAATTAACCGCCTTACTTAGATGCACTCAGGTGGCTTAGGTGGTCAATATTTTTAGAAAACAAGCAGTCCGGTTCATTTTTGGTCACTTAGTCCTGCTATCCCTCCAAGTCTTCACTTGCTTCGTTTCGGGCTTTCTGTTCTATCAGGTTTATAAACAATGGTTCTGCCTTCCATAGCTGTTCTAATACCACAGTAAGTAAAACTTCTGCAATTATGACTAACATCATTTCGGTTATAAGTATTTAGCCCTATTTTTGCTGTAATAGATCCGTCATGCTGAACTTGTTTCAGCATCTTTTTGGGTAAGACCCTGAAATAAATTCAGGGTGACGTTGCGAAGAAAACATGAAAATAGAACAGATATACACAGGTTGCCTGGCAGAAGCCGCTTATTACATCGAAAGTGATGGAGAAGCTGCAATTATTGATCCTTTAAGAGAAGTTGCGACGTATTTAAAGAAAGCAGAAAAAGCTGGAGCTACCATTAAATATATTTTTGAAACGCATTTTCATGCCGATTTTGTTTCCGGTCACGTAGATTTGGCAGAAAAATCGGGTGCTGAAATTATCTACGGTCCAACTGCCAAAACCGAATTTAAATCGCATATCGCCAAAGATGGTGATCAATTTAAAATTGGTAAGCTAACCATAACCGCATTACATACCCCTGGGCATACCTTAGAATCAACTACTTACCTCTTAACCGATGAGAACGGTAAAGATCATTGTATTTTTAGTGGAGATACTTTATTTATCGGTGATGTTGGCCGTCCGGATTTAGCGCAAAAAGGACATTTAACGATGGAAGATTTGGCCGGAATGCTTTACGATTCGTTAAACGAAAAGATAAAACCTCTGGCTGATGATATAATTGTTTACCCGGCTCACGGTGCTGGTTCGGCCTGTGGGAAAAGCATGAGTAAAGAAACTTTTGATACCTTAGGACATCAAAAACAGGTTAATTATGCTTTAAAGGCTGAAACAAAAGAACAGTTCATTGCAGAAGTAACGGATGGCATTATGCCTCCGCCCCAATACTTTGCTAAAAATGCTGCGATTAATAAAGGTGGTGTAGAAAGTATTGACGACGTTTACGAAAAAGGCTTAAATGCCTTAACCCCCCAACAATTTGAGGATCTGGCCAACCAAACGGGAGCGATTATGCTCGATACCCGCGATCCGCAGGTTTTTGCAAAAGGTTTTATTCCAAATTCGATCAATATTGGTTTAAACGGCCAGTTTGCACCATGGGTTGGGGCTTTGATTACTGATTTGCAGCAACCTATTTTATTGATTACCGATCAGGGAAAAGAAGAAGAAACGATTACCCGTTTAACCCGCGTGGGTTACGATAGTACCATTGGATATTTGGATGGTGGTTTCGAAAACTGGACTGCCGCTGGCAAAGAAATCGATACCATCGAATCTATATCGGCCGAAGCTTTTGAGGAGGCGGCATCAAAAGGAGAAATTACTGCGCTTGATGTGCGTAAACCAGGTGAGTACGAATCAGAACATTTGGAATTTACGCTTAGCCGTCCGTTGGATTTTATTAACGAATGGACTGGTGAGATCAATCCGAAAGCGACCTATTATATTCATTGTGCAGGTGGTTACCGCTCCATGATTGCGGCTTCTATTTTAAAATCGCGTGGGGTAGAAAACGTGATTGATGTAGCTGGTGGTTATGGTGCGATAAAAAATACCGGTTTAAAAAGAACCGATTTCGCTTGCCCGAGTAAAGCAATGAAAGTATAATTGGTATAAAAAAGGCTGGCTAAGCTTTGACCATTTAAGTGATTTAAGAAAATATAAGCTTATATGCCCCTTACATTTCTTATATGGTCAGCATAAAACGGTAAAATACCCTAATTTATTTTATATTGTTTTATGCCTTAAAAATTTTAATAAATAGTCAATTGGCAAATCAAAATCATTACGACGTACTAATTATAGGTGCCGGTCCGATAGGGATGGCTTGTGCAATTGAAGCCCAAAAAGCAAACTTAAGCTATGTCATTATAGAAAAAGGTGCTTTGGTTAACAGTTTGTTCAACTACCCGGTATTTATGACCTTCTTTTCTACTTCGCAAAAGTTAGAGATTGGGGGCGTACCTTTTGTAACCATTAATCCGAAACCGAATAGGAATGAAGCGGTTGAATATTATCGCCGTGTCGCCGAAAAGTTTGATTTAAAGATCAATCTTTTTGAACGGGTGCAACAGGTCATTAAAAATGAAGCTGATGTTTTCGAAATCAAGACTTCAAAAACAGATTATACGGCTGGAAATGTAATTGTGGCAACTGGTTTTTATGATGTGCCTTTACTGATGAAAGTGCCGGGAGAAGATTTACCAAAAGTAACACATTATTATAAAGACCCACATTTATACGCCTTTCAGAATGTAGTGGTGGTTGGTGCCAATAACTCTGGTGTTGATGCCGCTTTAGAAACCTACCGCAAGGGGGCAAATGTAACTATGGTTGTTCGTAGTGGTGAACTTGGTCCGCATGTTAAATATTGGGTTCGCCCTGATATACAGAACAGGATTAAAGAAGGTGAAGTTACTGCCCTTTTCGATTCTGAACTTGTTGAAATAAGGGAGGGTGAAGTGGATATTAAAACTCCAGAAGGGATAAAAACCATTCCAAATGATTTTGTAATTGCAATGACAGGTTACCAGCCAGATTTTTCGATGTTGAGAAAATTCGGTATTGACCTGCCTGAAAGCCTTTGCCCAGCCTATAACGAAGAAACTATGGAAACCAACGTAAAAGGTTTATATTTGGCTGGTGTTGTTTGCGGTGGATTAGATACGCACAAACTTTTTATAGAAAACTCGAGGGTGCACGCCGAAATGATTGTGAAAAATATTGTAGGTTAATGCCTTACGAAGTTTGGCCTTGGGGTTAGATTAATATTTAGTAGCATTGCAGCCTATCGTCATTTCGAGCGGAGATGACGGCCATTCTTTTAGGATTATAAATCATGATCAATAAACAGGTACCTTCAGCATACTCTCTACAAAACTTTCAATAGCAGTTTCTACTCCTGGCAAATCTTTAGAAGTAATATACGATCCCATTACGTGGTTACCTGCATTGGGTATGGCAACTTTTCTCTTTAAATTATTCGGCGTACCCAATTCATCGAACATTTTCAGCATGGCATCTACCCGAACTACAGGATCCTGTTCAAGCTCATTTTTATAATAATAAAGCAATAATACGGGTTGGTTTACCTTTTTAAAGATTGGTTTGAGCATGCTGCTTTCAATAAATTCTTCCAGTTCCACTAATGATTCGAGCCGGTAATTGGTGTACCAGTATTTTTTATATTCGTTGGTGCGGTCGTCTACTTTACGTTCATCGCCGCCTACTACTTTACGGGCAATCTGTAAGCCCCAGGGATTGTTCAGGAGCCAGGCGTTTTTATCGTTAATGGCCACATTTGGCGACATTAAAATCAAACTGTTAATTTCTGGATAGGTTGCCGCTAATTTTAAAGCCACCGTTCCGCCGGTAGAGGTACCCACTAAAATTACTTTTTTACCAAGTTTTTTACCGATAGCATAAGCCTGTTTACTGGTTTCCCAAAGGCGGTCGGCGGTAAAATATTGCATGGGTGCCAGGGTATCGATACCATGATCGGCCAGGCGGGCAAGGTATAAATTGGCATGTAACGCTTTCGCTAAATTTAAGTGTACCGGGTTGCCTTCTGTTTTTGATGCCGAAA
>Ga0308165_1001136_pt1 | contig 39395 bp, 29 predicted proteins | sample PhyWR2_FD_201032 | JGI IMG/M metagenome (GOLD analysis project Ga0308165, IMG submission 201032) | Phyllosphere microbial communities from UC Gill Tract Community Farm, Albany, California, United States - DLSLW.R2 | ecosystem: Host-associated > Plants > Phyllosphere > Unclassified | place: USA...
GAGGGTTAACTTAATAGAAACGGCTACGCATGTAGTACCGACAGCGGAGTACTGGCGGACGGGGGTTCAAATCCCCCCGGCTCCACCATTTCATCATCTAAAGACGTCCACGGACGTCTTTTTTTGTGCCTGAAATCCACTGAATACGGGGCTTTCAGCGCCACCAGCGTCCACGGACGTCTAAGAGCAGCCACGCTTTATGGCATTCCAAATGGCATTCCAAGCCCAACAGTGCTAATTTTTGGAATGCCAATCTCATCCTGGAATGCCAATGTGCGCACAAGCGGTTCGCCTCTCTGAACTCAAAATCAAATCCGCCAAGCCTGATGAAAAGGATTACGTCCTGTTCGACGGCGGCGGACTTCAAATGCGAGTGAGAAGCAATGGCTCTAAGCTATGGAACTTCAACTATCGACACCCTGTGACGAAGAAGCGGATCAACATGGGCCTCGGTACCTTCCCAGAAGTATCGCTAGCACAGGCACGAAAGGGCTCCATTGCAGCGAGGGAAATACTTGCCCAAGGCATCGATCCCAAAGAAAAACGAGATGCCGTGCTGCAAGCAAAGCAAGCTGAAACCGAGCACACATTCCGGAATGTCGCGACGGAATGGTTTGAACTGAAAAAGGATGCGGTCACACCAGCTTATGCCGAGGACATCTGGCGCTCATTGACGCTGCATGTATTTCCGGATTTAGCCACCACACAGATTTCAGCCATCAGCGCCCCACAAGTCATCAACCTTCTTCGACCACTCGAAACCAAAGGTAGCCTTGAAACCGTTAAACGGCTGTCACAGCGACTCAACGAGATCATGACTTATGGGGTCAACTCAGGACTGATACACGCAAATCCACTCAGCGGGATTCGCTCCGTCTTCAAGAAGCCGAAAAAGAAAAACATGGCGGCACTTGCTCCAGATGAGCTGAAAGAGCTCATGGTGGCAATTGCTAATGCCAGCATAAAAAGAACTACGCGCTGTCTGATTGAATGGCAGCTCAATACCATGACTCGCCCAGCGGAGGCTGCAACCACGCGCTGGGTCGACATCGACTTCGAGAAGAAGATCTGGACGATTCCTGCTGAGCGCATGAAGAAACGCCGCGTACATATCGTGCCGCTCACAGATCAAGCATTGGGACTGCTGGAGGCAATCAAACCCTACAGCGGACACCGAGAGTATGTATTTCCTGCAGACCGGGACCCTCGGACCCATTGCAACAGCCAGACCGCCAACATGGCGCTAAAGCGCATGGGCTTCGAAGGTCGGTTGGTGAGCCATGGCATGCGATCAATGGCCAGCACTACTCTCAACGAACACGGCTGGGATCCTGAGTTGATTGAGGTAGCGCTTGCACACGTCGATAAAGACGAGGTCCGCAGCGCCTATAACCGAGCGGACTACATCGAGCGCAGGCGTCCAATGATGAAGTGGTGGAGCGAACACATCCAAGAAGCAGCTACCGGCAATCTTTCGATCTCGGCCATCCAGAGCAACCGAGACACGAAGGTCGTCTCAATACGCTAACGAAGTAGCTTCAACAGGTGATAAGTAATCACCAAACCATGACCGTCGTCTGCCTGGATTGTGCATCGGGCTTGCTCCCCCACCTCTCAGGGTGCCAAGCAGCCGACTCAAGCGATACAGCCATCTAAAGACACTGTTCATCGAATAGAACTTGCAGCACGTAGCCGTACGAAAAAGAGTAACGTCTATGTCTGCAAACTGCGTTCAACTAGCCTGCGAAGACATGCTTGATCAAAAAGGCTTCCAGCCCGTCTTCCAAGACACGCACAATGCCGCCATTCGGTGTAGCCCAAACCAGAAGTTTTCGTGCCTGGTTGTCGTACAGGTAGTATTGACCATCACCAATCTCCAGCAGTGGCACAGTATTTTTCGGGTAGGTCGGGTCACGGCCCAGGTCCGAGAATGCGGCAAAGACATTCAGGTAATAGTCGTCAGGCACGCCTAGGCCATACGTTTCGTAGGCGTCAAAGACAATGACTCCAAAAGCCGACAGGTAGCGCTTGTATTCGTCAGACAGTGCGAATCCCAGTTTCTCCTCAAGATTCTGGATGCTGGCGGTATCTACTGGCCGGGTGTTGGCCTGATGGAGATCAACGAGTTGTTCAAGTTTTTTCATAAGATTCGCCCTCAGCGCTGATTCTCAATCTGTTCGGCTCGCGCCTTCCAGTAGTCTTTTCGCTCTTTATCGAAGTCCTCACGATTGATCTCGGACTCCTTCTGTTTGTTGTGCAGCACGTTATCGTTTCCGTTGCCACGGTGCTCAGCGCTGGTCAATTCTGCCAATGGCGAGTCCTGTTTCTGGCCGATGTGATGTAACTCGATCGGCTTTCCGTTGGCATCCAGCGGAGCCCTTCCCGACTTCATCCGGTCCAGGTTGGTGGTACCCATATAATCTTTTTGATCGTAATCGATGTCGGTACGAATCAGTGCATCCTTGCCATTGACCTCGGCCGGTTCAAGATTCGCGCCTTCATAGATTTGCGCTTCGGCTTCACTACCGATAGCATCCAGAACCTCTTTTGGAACGCCCAGCAGTTCAAGCCGCTCACGGGTTTCCGGCGACATTTGCGGTAGCTCCAGGCGGGTTTCCTGGGTGAGCACGATAGGTCGATCAAGCTCGACAACGATCAGGCAGCGGTCCGGCATTTCGCGCGCCAGTAACGCCAGGTTGGACGGAACCTCGGTTTTTCCAGCAAAGAAATTTTCAAAGTTCACAGAACGCTCCCTGTTTCGAGGCGCGCACGCCATGCAGAATAAATATCGATATGGCTCTCGTGCTGGAGGCTGTAATCCTTCATCAAGCATTGCTGGGTCGCCAGGGCCAGCTCAGTGCTCAAGGCTGTCGCTCGCTCGTGGAGCAGCTGGTCCAGTTGATTGCTGAGTTGCCCGTAATCGGTCGCCGTTTGAATGATCTGCTGAACCTGCTGCCGGCAACCGAGCACATCGACCGCCAATTGTGCGGCGTAGGCAAATGCCTCGGGCTTGCACAGCGCCGACGGCTTCTCTTCTTTGTGGGCATTGAGCGCCTCGAACAGCGCAATTTTGCTGCGAGCCAGCAACGGCAATTCACACAAGCCATTTTCCAGCAACGCTAAATCGAAGGCGACTGGCGTGCGGATACGGTTGCTCAGCAGCAGGTTGAGTACCTGCAGGTTGAAATCCTGGCTACGCACGGCGCGCTTGTCATTGGCGGCATACACATAAGGGGTTTCATACCCGGCGAATTTCTTCACCTGACACAGCACCGGCTCCAGCCAGTCATTTTGATAAACGATGGCGACGCCTTTGGGTAACTTGGCGATTTCTTCAAGCTGGTCATCACGCAACGCCACCGACTTGCCGATTAAACGACGGTCCATTTCATCCGGCAGGCGCATGATTATTTTGGTGTTGGTGTTGCGAATCGCGGCGATATCCACCGCATGGGGCGACTGGTCGGCAATGATGAAACCTTCACCATAGGTGCGCATTTCGGCGATGGCATTGGTCAGCATCTCCACTGACTTGCCGACCACATTTGCCCCTTCAGCACCGCCTTCGGACGGGCTGCGCTTGAGGATGTTGTGCGCTTCCTCAAGGACTGTGACGTGGCGCAGCGGCTGGTTCATGCCACCACAGGCCATTCGGTGCTCACTCAGGCGCATCACCAGGATCCCCATGATCAGGGCCTTGGTCTCGGACGAGCCGACGCGGCTCAGGTCCACGATTGCGCTCTGATCAAACAGCACTGCGCTGTCGATTTCGTTAGCGGTAAAAATCTGCCCATTCAAGCCATTGGTCAGGGATTTGATCCGCGTGGACAGCGAACCGATGTAGTTACCTTTGAGCTCCTGGGAGTACGCGGAGGCCTCGATCACGCTTTGCAGGGTACTGAGCAGGTCACTGAACGTCGGAAACAATGCATCGCTGTAACGGTTGGTCGACGCGTCCAAGTCCCAACCACATTGCTGATACGCCTGCAGGATTGCCTCTTTGAGTACGGCAGGCATTGCGGCATACATCGGCCAGCAGACGTTGAAGATTTCCACGAGCCGATCAACGTGCTCCAGCACATGAATGGCCAACGGGAAGCGGAACGGGTTGATGCGCAACAATTCAAAGTGGGCCGGATGGGTGCCGAATACATTGACGTCATCGCGATGACCAAAGACGTGTTTGTACTCGCCCTTGGCCGGCTCAATCACCAGGAATGGCACGCCGGCGGCGCTAATTTGGCTGAGCATTTCATACAGCGTGTTGCTTTTACCGGCACCGGTCGAACCACTGACAAACACATGGCTGGCCAATTGATCGAGGCTCAACTCGATCTTTTGCGGCAGGTTTTCCCACAAGTGGCGGATGTTGCCCAAGGTCAGTGTCTTGCCCTTGCCTGGCTCACTGCTGTGACCATCCAGGCGCTGCACCTTGCGGCCGAACGCCTGGGTTTCCAGCACGGCCACCGTGGAGGTGGAGCGTCGGGGCAGGCTCAATTGGATCGCCATCTCCTTACCAGACACCAGCGTGGCGGGCGTGAGGTAACTGATCGGGATCTTTTTCGAAAACCCCGGCTTCAATTGCGGATGGCTGAACGCGGTGAGCCAGTCCAGCACAGCGGACTTGTTGGCAGATTTCCAGGTGGTCAGGGCGAAGTCTTCATGGCTGGACTTGCTGCCGCGTACCAGCCCAAGAAAGATACTCGCCAACGATTCGGACGACGCAGTGCTGTCACCGATGAAATACGCCGCCGAGTTCCAGCCGCCGTATGTCTTGGCTTCGTCGATACGCTCGAGGTGGTGATCGATTTTGCTGAGCAACTGCTCGATGGTCTTGTCCACGGTCTCAATCGAAATCTGCCGATTAGAGCCCAGGGTTTTGTTCAACGAATGAGTGTCGGTGGTGCTGGTGGTGTGTGTGGTCGAGGTGGTCTTCGACGCGGCCTCACTGAAGGACGTGCCGTGGCTTTCATTGCGACCTGTGGACGTCGACTGACTGGTGCCGGTGGTGCGTTGTTCGTTGAGCAGCGCTGCAGCGGCCGAGCCGATCTGACTACCGAGCATCGCGCCGAATGGCCCCAATGTCGCACCACCCACCATACCGAGCACATTGGCACCGATAGCGACCGTTTTCGAGGTCAGGGTCTGCGCACTAAACGATTCGCTGGTGCCGGTGGTGTCAGTGGTAGATGTACCCAGCGTTGTCGAAGTACCCTTGGTCTCGGTCAGCCCAAGGCTGTGCCCAAGGGAGTCACTTAAGCCCTGGCTGATGCTCAGCCCAACGGAATCGCTGTCCTGCTCGCCGAACGATAATTGTTGCTTGAGCAAGGGCGAAAGGTGTGTGGCCACTTGCTCATAACCGGCACGAATTAGGTCAAGGTTTTGTGACGAAACCGGCTCAGCAAGGATTATCGCATGATACACACGGCGCTCAGCCGCATCGATAAAGCGCTCGAGCCCTTGCATGAAGTGCTCGCGGTTCTCCGTCGACAACGCAGGAACACCTGTGACCGCCGTGATACTCGCCGAAGGGTTAGCCTTTTCGGCCTGGACCGCCCCCAGCAAGACGTCAGCCTCTTGTTGCTGCAGCGGCACTAATGAGCTGCCCGAGAAGTGTCCCTTGAAAGTCTCCCGCAGCAACTCGCCGGAACTGTGCCCGAGAGTTTTGCCGGGCTCCCCCCGGGTACCGATATATAGGTCGGTTTCAATACCGTTAGAACGCAATATCAAGAAAACCGAGTAACCCGCAGCACCCAGTGCGGTGTAAGCGGCCGTCGTGCTTTCAAGCACGGATTGTTTGTTGTCTTGGACGATGCGCTCGACGCGGAAAATCCGCGCATCACTGGCCGCATTGAACCGCAGCCCCTTCTCCGCGAAGGCATGGACCGGATAACGTTCCAGTTCCGACAGGTAACTGCGATTGATCAGTGCGCGCCCTGCCTCAAGGGTCAGGCCAGCGTTTTCACGTATGTCCTGCAGTGCGGTTCGGGTCAGTATAGAAGTTGTCATACGCTCACCGAACCAATGCCACAAGGAACACGACCACCGCGGCAATCGCACCGCCAATTAGCAGTGCGGTCCTGAAGGCGGGGTTGCGATCCGGTGCGGTGTCGGGAATAGCCTGGCGGGAGCTGCGAGGTGATGCTTGAGCCACCGCAGGAGCGGAATATGCACCGGTAGTTTGTTTTGGCGCTGCCGCCTTAGTCGAAGCAAAGCCCTCGACAGCACTATTGCGCAACAGATCGCGAACTTCGATCAAATGCACAAATCGCTGTTCTGAAAAGTTAGTTTTCAGGTATGTAACCTGGAGGTCGTAGTAATCCTCGGTCCATTGTTTCTGATCTGCAACAGGTTCGCGCGCAAAAGCCCCCTCTGCGTAGGTCTCGAAAATTCCGGGGACTTTGCCTTTGATCCACACAAGTGCAGCATGCAAATCGGCGCCATCCAGACGACGATCATTGAGTTCCAGATGCAACGCCGTTCGGATCGTCAGCAAGTCGCCTTCGTCGACAAACTGCTTGAGGTTGCTGGAAGGCTGGTAGTCAAGGGAGGCATTGTTCATCGGTGTTTTTCTCGCTGGTGAAACGGAATCTGTGGGTGTGAACCCCTTTTCGTTTCTTTGACGAAACACATCGCGAACCTGAATTAAATGTTCCAGCCGCTCCGCGGAGAAGTTGCGGGCGGCGAAAAACTTTTGTCGGCTGAAATAGTCCGGGTTCCAACTCACCGGATCCACATCGATAGCGCGAGTGATGCGATCCACCTCGTGAGCGTCCATCACTCCTGGGCGCTGTCGCGCTGCATCCACCATCTGTTGCAACAGTTCAGTGCCGACCTGTGTGTCATCGAGCGCCGCCAAGAACTGCTCACGGACTTTTCCAATCATTGCGGTGTTAGTCGTCATAGAAGCTCCGAGGTCAAACCGCTAGGGTTTCGTCGAGTTTTTCTTTGAATTGGTTGATCCACGCTTGCAACTCACGAGCCTCTTCAAGGGCTTGTTTACGAACGTCGCGATCGGTCATTTTTTCTTTGAGCGAGTCGATCAATTCATTGAACTTGGTTTCGAACTCACGCCCCATGAAGGCCATGAACTGATCAATCAGGACGGTCTTGCCATTGTCGATTTCTGTGCGAGCGGCCACGACCAGTCGAGCAAACTCAGTATTTATACGGGTGCTGCGGGGATTCCAGAGCTTGGCCAGGTCAACCGACTTCTCTTCGCCATATTTGTAAACCGTACGGGTAGAGCCCCATGAAAAAGGGTTGTACCAACTGCTGTCGCTGACTTCGTAACGGTCAATCACAACCCGCTTGGTTTGCACCTCATCACTCTTGATGGTGAGATTGAAGGAGATATCACCCGCGGCTTTTTGAAGGCTGTCCAAAATCGGCAACTTCAAATGCTGGCAGTCCTTGAACAGATCCACGATATAACGCTGATACTCCGCCTGGAGATCATCACGGATGACTTGTTGGCTCGTGATAAATACGGCCTCGTAGGCATTGATGAGTTTCCGGTACTGGAACTGGAGTTCCTCTTCAACCTCCTTGACCCGCATTTCAGCGATCCGCGGCTCAACCTCCCCGATAAACCGCTCACTGACCGACCGGAGATACTTACCCGAAGCATTTTCCAAGGTCGCGAGTTCATCTTCGGTGGCCCGTGGCAACACCTTGCCTTCACGCGCTATTTTGTCCTTGTAGGCCTGCGTATCGAACCCCTGCTCCTGCCGAAGCTCCAGCGCCAGGATCTCTTCATTGATATGCGCCAGCGTCTTTTCGTCCTGATCCAGTTGCTCGATCAGTTGGGTTTCGTTAAGTCCGACTGCAATGGCCTTGATCATCGCGTCATAGGCGCGCTTGACCCGATGTGGAAAATTGTACTTGTCGATGTACTCGTCAATCATCGCCTCCACCGCCGGCAATCCGCTGCTCAGCACGATCTCGGGAAGTTTCTTTTCTTGCAGGCTACGTTTGACCCGCTCGGTAATCGGCATGTATTGCAGCAGGTTCATGCTCGGCTCTTCGCCAAACATGTCCATCATGGAGTTCAACTCACCGCGTTCCTTGCGTGAGTGCAAGTGCTGAGGCTTGCGCAGCAACCGCGTCAGGTTGGCCGATACCGGGTAGATCAGCGGATTGAAAATACCGTTTTCAACCAGGTAGTTTTTGACGCGAGCCAGCACGGATGGCAGGTCCTCGCCTTTCTCAGGGTCGAACACATCCATCTTGTTGATGACAAAAATGAACCGATCCTTGCTCTGCTTTCCGCCCTTGCGCATGGTTTCGGCGACCAGCCCCAATAGGTTTTTGTCGTCGTTGGTGCCCAATTGGCTGGCATTGAGCACATACAGAATCAGCGGGTTGCGCTGAGAGTCCTGAATGAAACTCATCGTTTTGAGCTGATGCTTTGCATCCTGGCTGTTGTTCGGGCCCGGCGTGTCGGTCAATACCAGGCGTACGCTGTCACGGTCTTGAATCGCGTGAATTTTGCCTTCGATATCGATGCGCATCGTATCGGGCAGGTTGTTCCATGCCTGGAGCACTTCCAGGCTTACGTTGTCGCTGTTTTCCGCAACGCGGTGATCATTCGTCACGCGCTGGGCTGCGAAGCGTTGACCCATTAATGCGTTGTCGGTGATCCGCGCAATGGTTGCGGTAGTGGCTTCGTTGGCCGCCGGTAACAGGTCCTGGCCAAGCATGGCGTTGATCAGCGTCGACTTGCCCGAGGACATAGTCGCCACCACATACACGTCAAAATCCTTATTGAACGCTTCTTCAAAGGACTGGCTGACATCGGCATTCTCGCGAATGAAATGCTCAAATTCAGGATGGAGCTTGGCCTCCTCCATCAGCTCACGAATACGGGTCAGGCGCTCTTCGGCCGGGTCCGCTTCGATAAACTGCAGGGTGACCTGCATGCCTTTGCCCATCGCCACTTTTGCGGCGTCAACCACGTCCAGATAATCCGACTCGACGCCTCTGAAAGTGACCTCAAAGTTATTGTCACCATTGAACAACTGGCTCAACTCATCAAACAGCTTCTCAATCCACACTTGCAGCCGCGATTCTTTATAGCTCGACAGCTTGCAGCCTTCGGCCGGCGGTTGGCCACTGATCAGGAACTGAGTCTCGACGATGAAAGGGTTATGGATAATTTCAATAGTATTCATGGTTGCTCATCTAATCGGCGCTGATGATGGATAAGGGCTTCAACGGTTTTAAGCCCACTGATGGTGACCAGTTGCTGCAATCGGTTTTTATCGTAGGCTCGGGTATCGGATTCCTTGGCCTGCAGTTTGCGTTCGAGGTTATAGAGCGCCTTGCCGACGCGACGCTTGATCAGGTCTGGTGCGACTGTGGCATTGAGCAATGCGCACTTGTTGACATCCAGGTCATCGAGCACTTGGCGCAACTTAGAGCGCTGCGCACGCGTGAGTGTTTCGGCACTCAGGGCCTTGCGCGCGTACAGCGCTGCACTGGCCATTGTCGGAATGATGATCGGCTGTTCAAAACCGATATCGCGCAAATAACGCTGAGCGTTGTGCACATAGCCCTCAATGCTTTCGCCCTTCTCCGGATCGAGCAAATCCACTTTGTTGAGGATGAAATAGATAGGCTGGGCAGGCTTGGCGGCGAGTTCTTCGCGCAACTGTTCGAGTAGCAACCGATCGTCACGAGTCCCCAGTTGACTAGCGTTGAGCACGTAGCAAAGCGCCTTAAACGACACGTTGCGGATTGCCTCCAGCGTCAACCGGGCATGGTTTTCATCCTGGCTGTTATTTGGCCCTGGCGTGTCGTGAAGCACCAAACCGGGTGCCGGGCGCGGCACCACGTTGAAGGTTCCCGCCAGGCTGATGCGCTTGACCTCGACATTGGCGTTCCAGTCCTGCAGCAGCGCTACTGACGGCGAAGGCTGGGAGGCCAATTCGGTGTCGTTGTAGCAATAGCAGGCACCACTGAATCGCCGCGCGCCCTGACGATGCTCTATACGGGTCACACAGGCAGTGGTGGCCTCATTGGCGGTATGCAGCAGTTCCTGGCCAATCAATGCGTTGATAAACGACGTTTTGCCTGCGCTCATTGTGGCCAACACCAATACATCGAAGGTGGCGTTGCCAGCAGACACCGAGCTTCCGACGTTTCGGGATTTGAGGGGCGTAACGGTGGAGCGCGTCATCAGTTTCTGTCCCTTTCGCCCGGCGCCTTGAGCACCTGACAAGCGTTAATCCATTGGCAATCAAACGGCCGCAGTCTTCCATGGCCATGCGACAGTTCATGTCGCGTGGTCAACTGATGTGTAGAGGTTTTGCATACCGTGCAACCTGGCCCCTATCTCATCGACCCACACCTGTGGCCCATGCACGCGGATGTTGTCGTTCAGGCCAAAGATCCACCACAGCGTTTCACGATCCAGCGGCACCTGGGCGCGTAAACGCTTCCAGGTATGCGAGGGGATATCGCTCAAGGTCTGCTCATGACTCAGCGGAGTCTCTCCAAGCAGGAAAGCAATCTGCGGATGAACATCCGCGATCAGCTCTACCTCTATGCCGGTTTGACGATGGCTGAATATGCCGGTCGCGATGTAATCGTCCACATCAAAGGCCGCATGCAAAACGGACGGCTCATCGAGTACACGAACATGCTGAATACGGTGCAGGGCAAACTGGCGCAAGTCGCCGTAGCCATCTACGGAAGCCAGCAAGTAGCTGATGGCATGCCGCGATACCAGGCCTGCCGGATGAAGGCGAAACTGTTTGAGTTCGCCCTTGCTCCGACTCTGATAAGTCACTTGCAGTTGCCGGCGCTCCAGCAAAACGGTAGACACTTGCCCCCAGACGCCGGGATCGATCGCAGCAGGCAGCAAGGTTTTCCCATTGGGAATCGCCCGAACTCGTCGCGCCCAATCGGCCAATCCGTTGTGGCCCAGATCACCCAGGAAGTTACGTGCGCGTCGAAATTGTGGACCGAGCTGGTCCAGAACAGTCTGCGGCAACAAAGTAGTCAGATGGCTCTCCGACAGATACAAGGCCAGTGCGGTGGAGGCATCCATATCCTCCAATCTGAGCGGCGCATCCCGCGTGAAGCTCCAACGAAACGGGATCTCGCTCTCGTCGCATTGCAACGAAAAAGGCGTCGACAACCGGTTCAAATCACGCTGAACCGAGCGAAGTGTTACGGAAAACCCTCTATCGCGAAGCTTTTCAAGCAGGGTCGGAGCTGCAATTCGCTGCGGTTCTGTGGGGATCAGGCGCAGTAATGCGAATAGCCTGAGCAGCGTATCCTTCGCTTGGGACATGATGACTACCTTGTTCTGCGGGTCAACTGATAGCCAGGAGGCTGCCGTCAATTTGGCGTCGATGCTACTGATTAAAGTAGCGTTTTGCCATCAATTGTAATCGACATAAGGCATAAGCCTTTCGGCAGTGGTGTGCGGAACTTGAGGTTCTACCCTTAATTCAGGAGGGAGAAGACTGGCGCGCGTTCCTTTCGCGCTTCAGTTCGCTGTACTCGCGATACAGTTCATAGCTTTTCTTTAGCACCACACAAAGTCCTATGACGGCAAACAGGTTTTTCATAATCGTAACCTCCTAGGTCTTTTTGACCATTTACCGGGGCAGAGCGACAAAAGGTGTCGCGACTTTAAACGTCAATCGTTGAGGCTTAGGAATTGTTCCAGGCGGGTTCTGAGGATCTCATGTCGATTGGCCTCCAGACCCTCCAACGAAGGGGTATGACACTCAGGACAAAGGATGAACGCAGCTGGGCCGAGCGATGCCAAATCGTTGTGAGGCAGAACCGTTTTTCTCCAAGAACAGTGAGCACAGACAAGGGTGAACGGGCGCGGGGAAATTGGCATAGCGATGTCCTACGGCTGTCGAATGGCGCTAGCTTGACTGGTAGGTACGACAATGTGTGTCGCCTCGCTTAGCAGACACGACTCATCATAATTGCGGTCCAATACAGGCGGCTGGATGCGTTCGCTGCCATAGCGACCAAAACACGCGCCCAAAGGCGTATTGATTCGATTCAAAAAAATCTCAACTCTACATAACAGCAATGACACCACTACCAGGAGGGTTCATCCCATGTCATTGCAGTGTCCTCGCTGTCACTCCCCAAAAGTTGCTTCTTTCCATCACGCTATGAAAGTCGGCGCGGCCATCGGCACAGTAGGTGGTGCCGCGCGTGGCGTCAGCGCAGCTCTAGCAGGTGGTCAGGCTGGTGCGCTAATCGGCGCTATTGCCGGGCCCGTCGGCATAACTCTCGGCTCAGTGTCAGGTGCCATCCTCGGCGGACTGGCCGGCGGTGTCGGCGGCTGCGCTCTCGGCGCCCAACTGGGTGAGTCGCTTGATCGCCACGTCCTAGCCCACAACCTCTGCTTGCTCTGCGGTCACCGCTTTAACCTTCCGGCCTGATCTGGCAGGACCACACCTTTTCTATCCATATCGTCCGGACGGTGCTGCGCTGGGCGCGGCGCTTTATGCCGGCCTGCACCCAAAGGAATCTCAACCATGGCCCATCTCGTCGAAACTATGGCCTACGCTGGCGCTGCACCGTGGCATGGCCTAGGTAATCAACTCACCCAGAAACAACCCATCGAAGTCTGGCAACGCGAAGCCGGCATGGACTGGGCGATCCAGGAAAGCCCCGTACTTTTCAAATCAGAGACCGTCGGCCACCTGGGCGCGATCCATTCCTTCTCCGAGCAGAAGGTACTCTTCCGTTCGGACACCAAGGCACCGCTGTCGGTGGCCTCCCAGCGCTATCACACCGTGCAGCCTCGGGAAGTGTTGGAGTTTTATCGTGACCTTACCGAGGTTTCCGGCTATGAGCTGGAAACCGCCGGCGTGCTCAAGGGTGGTCGAAAATTCTGGGCGCTGGCGCGTACCGGGCAAGGCACAGCGCTCAAGGGTAACGATCAGGTCAACGGCTACTTGCTACTGGCTACATCCTGCGACGGCACCCTGGCCACCACAGCAACACCAACCACCGTGCGAGTGGTGTGCAACAACACCCTGACCATCGCCCTGGACGGCAACAGCCGCGCGATCAAGGTGCCGCACAACACCCGCTTCGATCCGAAAGCAGTGAAGAAGCAGCTCGGCATCGCCGTCTCGCAGTGGGATGAGTTTATGTACCGCATGCGGGCCTTGTCTGAGCGTAAGGTGCAGTGGCATGAGGCGTTGGGGTTCTTCATGTCCGTGTTGTGTGAGACGAGTCCAACCGGCGCACTGCCGGAGGTACTGCCCAACGAACGCGCTCTGCGCAAGGTTCAGGAACTGTACGAGGGTCGTGGTCGGGGCAGTCAGCTCGACTCGGCACGTGGCACTGCATGGGGCCTGCTCAATGCAGTGACCGAGTTTGTCGATCACGAGCGCCGCGCCCGCAGCAACGAATACCGCATGGACTCGGCCTGGTTCGGCCAAGGTGCGCAGATCAAGCAACGCGCCCTGGACACCGCTCTGCAACTGGTGACCTAACCGCTTACCTCCTCCACTCCATAACGCCCGATCAGCCTGGTTGCTGATCGGGCGTTTCTATTTCCACAAGGTGAACGCTATGAAAGCTACTTCGTTGAGCCGCGCCAGCAAGCCGCGCCCGGCGCTGCGTTTAATCAGTACCAAGGAACTGCCTCGTGAAGATTGGCTGATGGTGCGTAAACAGGGCATCGGCAGCTCGGATGCTGGCGCTGCAGTAGGCCTAAATCCCTACAAGTCGCAGCTAGAGCTGTGGCTGGAGAAAACAGGTCGCGACACCACCTTGCCTAAGGCCGATCCGCATGATGAGGAAAGCCCGATGTACTGGGGCAATGTGCTGGAGCCGATCGTGGCTTGGCATTACAGCAAGCGCACCAGCAAACGCGTACGGCGCATCAACGCCGTACTGCAGCATCCAAACCCTGAGTTGTCCTGGATGCTGGCCAACATCGACCGAGAGGTAATCGGTGCTGACGATGTGCAGATCCTCGAATGCAAGACAGCCGGCATAAACGGCGCACGCCTCTGGAAAGAAGGCGTGCCCGAGTATGTGCAACTGCAGGTAATGCACCAGCTTGCAGTCACCGGCAAGCAAGCTGCGGATGTCGCTGTATTGCTGGGCGGCCAGACCCTAGAGATCCACCGCATCGAACGGGACGAGCTGATGATTGCCCGCCTGATCGAGCTGGAGCGTAAGTTCTGGCACTACGTCGAGACAGACACACCACCGCCTGCTGATGGTTCAGCCTCGGCTGAAATGGTACTGCGTGCGCTCTATCCGAAGGACAACGGCTAGACCGCTGATTTCAGTGGCCGCGCTGGTTTGGCAGCGGCCTACCTAGAGCTCAAAGCTGTGCGCCAATCCATCAGCGAAAAGGAAACGCGCGAAGCCCAGCTAAAGCAGTTGCTGCAACAGGCCATGGGAGATGCCACCCGCGCGGAGTTCAGCCACGGCTTTATCAGCTGGAAGAAATCCAAAGACAGCAACGTGCTCGATGTTGAACGCATGCTGAAGGACAAACCCTACCTGCGGGTTCGCTACACCAAGCTCAAGGAAGGCAGCAGGCGCTTTCTGGTCTGCTAATCCAATCACGCCTAACCATTTCCTCCCTTTCGCCAGCCCATACAGTTAACGCTGCGTGGCTGGCCTTTTCTCGTTTGTAGGAGAACCACCATGCTCAAAGGTCTGGCTATCACCCCGCCGGTACTCGGGCGAATTTCCATAGGCAAAGTCATCGAGAAGAACGGCAAACGCCTGCCGGAGAAAGATGACCAGTTCACCATCACTTCACAGGTGCAAGGCAAGGACGGCTGGCTGCTGCACCCGTTCAACGATGAGCTGCGCAAAAGCCAGGAGTACAAGCTACGCAGCATCCCGGTACGTCTGCTGTTCAACGAACCTGAACTGAATTTTCGCGCCGACTACACGCTGTTCGACCGGCAATCCGGGCGGCCGCTGTGCGTGGGCAATGGCGAGACCTGCAAGCGTGTCACCCGAGACGGCATGCAATCGTTGCCCTGCCCATCGCCTGATGCCTGCCCGCTGGCCAAAGGCGGTGCCTGCAAACCCTACGGCCGGCTGAATGTACTGATCGGCGATGACGATCCGCTCGGAAGCTTTGTGTTCCGCACCACCGGCTTTAACAGCATCCGCACCTTGGCCGCACGCCTGCATTACTTCCAGGCTATGTCGGGTAACCGACTAGCCTGCCTGCCGCTGGAGCTGCGTCTGCGCGGCAAGTCAACTCGGCAGAGCCATGGCACGCCAATCTTCTACGTCGATCTCACCGTACGCACCGGCATGGATATGGCCGAGGCGCTGCTGACTGCCAACGAACTGGACGCACAACGGCAGACTGCTGGCTTCAATCAGATTGCGCTGGATGAGGCAGCACGACGCTGCTTTGGTAACGGTGCGTTCGAGGACAACGAGGAAGACAGTAGCGCCGTGATTGAAGAGTTCTTTTCAGTTGAAGCCAATGCCGATCAACACCCGTCCAAACCTCCACCGCAGCATTCAAGCAAACCAGACCTAGCTGAAAAGCTTGCAACCCAATGCCAGGCGCAATCCGTCACTACCTAAACCGGCCCAAGGAGCAATAGATGAAACTGCATAAGCTAAAAGCCGGAGAAGCCACCGGCACCTACCTGGTAGATGTCAGGACACGCGACCACATCGTGATCGGGAACGAGGATTGCGTGCCGATGGCCGTGCGGGGGCACTTATGAAACCTTTGCTGTTAGAGGTACTCAAGCTTCTCGCTGCTGTGTTCGCCTTTGTCGGAGTCCTGGCTGGTTGCCTAGCGGTGATGCTTATGCTGCTGATGCTGCTACGCGTGCCTGTTGTGCTAGTGGCGATATTGCTTGCGTCCTTTATTTTCATCACCTTGCAGCACCTCAAACAGAAACGAAGTCGTTGAGCTATCAGTCAATGAGCGGGCAGCCTCAAGGCTGCTCACTCATTAAACGCGTTCTTTTTTGGTCATCCAAGCACACAATCTCAAAACTCCAGGCCTAACTTCAGATCATGAGACGACATACCCTTGCCTTAGCAACCCCTCCAAAGGAGGGCGACGCGTTCAGCCGATCCGGCACCTCACCGAGAGCTCAGGATCGGTTGCGGATGAACGCCAAATAACTGTATACACATACAGCTAAAACTCGTAGAGTCTCGAACTGGAGTAATCCACCAGTTCGCGGTAAGCTTGAAATCATGAAGAATACAAACACCAAACCTAACCGAATAGCATCCGTGCACCTCTCCGGACATGAAACGTTTCCTCTTCGCCAAATGTGGCTTAAGAAAGCGTTCGATCAAGCGAGCAATGACGGACTGATTACCAAATCAACCTTCACCGATGAGTCTGCAATCGCAGCCTTCGGTGTTGGTAAAAACATGGTTTCATCGATTCGGCATTGGGCATTGTCATGCGGGATCATGGCCGAAGAAGGCGATGCGTTCCGCGTAAAAAGCCTGGCAATGGAGATACTGCGAAATGGAGGTCTCGACCCCTATGCGGAGAACCCGTCTACAGCATGGCTCGTACATTGGCGCCTCGCCGGGCGGCACCACCGCTCGACCACATGGTATTGGCTCTTCAATCACGTGACAGCTCCAACCTTTACACGCCAAGAACTCGAAGAGCCTTTGGCCCTGTATGCCCGAAGCCTAGATCCCAAGCACCGCCTTTCTTCAGCAACTATTTCGCGTGACTTGGAGACCTGTCTACGTAGCTACGCGCCACGGGCAGCAACCGGTTCTCCAGAGGATTTTGCCGAGCCTTTACTCGGGGAATTGGGGCTGCTGCAAGAAGTACACAAGGGGCAATATGCATTCCGACGCGGCCCCAAGGCTGCACTTCATGATGGTGTCTTCACTTATGCCCTCATGGATTTTTGGCGCAGAACTGCAGACAGCCAAAGTTCGCTAGCTTTCGAGACCATCGCATATGCAGAAGGCTCTCCAGGTCGAGTCTTTAAGCTCGACGAAGAGTCGATAGCCCAGCGCTTGATCTCTTTGGCCGATCTGACCGGAGGCAAGTTAGCGTGGTCCGACTCCGCTGGCCTTCGCCAAGTCCACAAAAAAAACCTCTCTGATGACGATCGACAAGACATGGTTAGGCGCGCATATGACTGAGGTAAGAGAGGCAGTGCTCGCCGACATCGTCCAGATTTCTCACCAGTACCAAAGATCAATCCGTATTGATGCGGACATTGGCCGATCCGACGCACTCGACGGGTATATCTTCCATTCGACCGCAGCGACTGTGGTAGAGGGCATGAGTAGGCAGCTTGCCGCAACCAATCAGCGCAGCTTCACTTGGACAGGCCCCTTCGGCGGCGGAAAATCATCTCTGGCCGTAGCTTTGGCGAGCGCCCTCCATACTGATAAGAGCCTTCGCGCAAAAGCCCGATCTACACTAAATTTGGACTCGAAGCCAAACTTTGACAGTGCTTTTCCAGTTCAAGACGGGTGGCTCGTAATCCCAGTGGTTGGCCGGCGCGGTAGTGTCGTCAAGGAACTGGACTTAGCCCTTCGCAAGGCTCAGGACAAGGGTTTTGAAGGTCGCAACAAACCCAATGCACAGCACGTCATCAATGAACTGATCGCCGAAGCCAAAGACCGCCCGAACGATGGTGTCTTGGTGTTCATTGATGAGATGGGCAAGTTCCTTGAAGCTTCGGCCTTAGGCGTGGGCGACGATGTCTACTTCTTCCAAGAGCTCGCAGAAGCATCTGCCCGCGCTGAAGGCAGACTGGTTGTGATTGGAGTGCTGCATCAATCTTTCGCACAGTACGCCAACCGTCTTGGTATCGACACTCGTGACGACTGGGGCAAGGTTCAAGGCCGTTACCTTGACCTCCCTTTCGTGGCGGCAAGCGACGAGGTTGTCGAGCTTATCGGCCGTGCAATTGATGCAAAGCGGCGACCCGAGTGGATACGGGGGGCCTCTGATTCTATTGCCGATGCCGTCAGGTCACGTCGCCCAGCCGTCGGCAATGATTTCGCTGTTGCTTTAGAACGCTGCTGGCCGCTGCATCCAACCATGGCTGCATTGTTGGGTCCAATATCGAAGCGGCAGTTCGGTCAAAATGAGCGGAGCACCTTTGGCTTCCTATCTTCAGTCGAGCCTTATGGGTTTCGCGCCTACCTACAATCGACTCCGCTGAACCAATCGAACTGGTATCGCCCTAGCGACTATTGGGAATATCTGCGTGCGAACCTAGAGCCTGCCATCCTAGCTTCTGCAGATGGGCACCGCTGGTCCCAAGCTGTAGAAGCTGTGGAGCGCGCTGAGGCCAAATCTGGTGACTTGCTGCAGGTGTCTCTGATTAAAAACATCGCCGTCATCGACCTCTTCCGCACTGGTTCAGGGCTTGCCGCCGACTTACCAGTCTTGTCGACCCTTTTCCACAGCGTGCCACAGGATGAGATCGAGGCCGCACTGAAGAAACTGGCCTCGCTCAAAGTGGCTCTGTTCAAGAGCTATACCGGAGCTTGGTCAGTTTTCGAAGGTAGCGACTTCGATATCGATGCAGCTATTGCCCAAGCTGTAGCGTCATCTCCTGGCATTGACTACGCCAAATTATCCCAGCTTATGGGAATGCACCCAGTGGTCGCCAAGCGGCACTACCACGAAACGGGCTCAATGCGCTGGATGGAAATTTCTCTGCGAAGCATCGAGCAAGCGGAAAAGATTGCAAGTACTTACAAACCCCAGCGGGGAGAGTTCGGCCAGTTCATCCTTGCGCTTCCCGGCCGAGACATGCCTCTTCGTGAGGCTCGAAAGCGAGCTCAGGCCTGTGCTTACGAAGAACCTTGGCCGGTGCTAGTAGGCATCCCGGATAATCATGCCCGCATCGCGGAACTATCGACCGAATTGGTTGCATTAGAGCAGGTAAAGGAACGCCACGAGCTCGGAGGAGATCCTGTCGCCCGCCGCGAAGTATTCGCCCGCTTGGCCGCTACTCGCTCCGACCTTGAGGACCAACTTCAAGCTGCTGCCTCACTGTGCAAATGGCATGATGGTAACGACCAGGTTATTGAGCCTGGTGCAAAGCTATCACCTATTGCTTCAGACCTCGCCGACGACCTCTATGAGCATTGTCCTCGAGTGTGGAGCGAGCTAGTTAATCGCGATAGTGTGTCGAGCAATAGCGTTAAAGCCCGCCGTGATCTGTTACACGCAATGATCAACGCCGAAGGCCAAGAGCGGTTAGGTATTGAAGGCTTCCCTGCCGAGCGCGGCCTTTTCGAAACACTGCTCGTGGCATCACATCTATACCGTAAAGAGGGAGAGGCTTGGCGCGTCTGCGAGCCATGCGAGGCCTCACCCAAAGGCTTTTCCGAGTTCTGGGCGTTCACTCAGCAACTCTTTGCCGATACCAGCGCCCGCGTAAGCGTTAGCACCATCTATGACCATTGGAGTATGCCGCCGTACGGCATGAAGCGGGGCATACTGCCAGTTTTTCTGACAGCATTCTTGTTGGTGCACAAAGCCAACATCGCCGTATACAAGGAAGGCATGTTCATCTCTCGACTCAGCGATGCTGACATCGACGAGTGCCTCCAAGATCCGACCCGCTTTACGCTCCGCTGGATCGCGATTGATGAGGATAAGAGCCGAATTTTAGATGGCATCTCTCATCTCCTCGAGGAAGTTGGGGAAATAGGAGGAGCTGCTGATCCTCTAGAGGCGGCGCGTGGCCTTGTGGCGTTAATTTTTAATTTGCCAGAGTGGTCTCGGCGCACACAGCGGCTGGGTGAAACTGCCAAAGCAATTCGTGACATGCTGCTAAAGGCCAGCGACCCGCACAAAGTTCTGTTCGTCGACTTACCAACGCTGCTGGAGGTAGCCGATGGCAAAGCCTACGTGAATGCTCTGCGCGCGCCCCTGAAAGAAATCGCAACAGCTTATGCAATGATGCTATCCGAAGTAGAAGCCAAGATGCTTAAAGCGCTCGATGCGCCTCTCGACAACTTGGAATCACTCCGTGAAAGAGCACGGGCCGTAGCAGGCGTTTCAGGCAACTTCAGGCTCGATGCATTCTCGACAAGACTGGCGTCTTACGATGGCAGCCGCTCCGTCTTGGAAGGTATTCTGAGCCTAGCCGCCGATAAACCACCACGCGACTGGGTTGACCGCCATATCGACGCTGCGGTGCTCGAACTCGTCCAATTCGCAAGACGTTTCCGCGAGGCTGAGGCCTTCGTCGCTGTCAAAGATCGTCCAGCACAAAGTGAAGCAATCGCAGTTGTCATTGGCGTAGGAGCGGAAACAACGACGATTTCTAGATCCTTTTCTATTTCAGAACGTCACCGTAAAACAGTAGAAGAAAAAGCCAGTGAAATAGCCAAAATGCTGGAGGATCAAGGTCTTGATACTGACATCTTACTTGCCATCTTGGCCAAAGTCGGAATGAATCTGGTTATCGAAGAGGAACAGATGGATGACTGAGCGACACGTACTGGGTTTATCCGGAGGAAAAGATAGTGCAGCTTTGGCAGTGTGGATGCGTGATCACCATCCCGAGCTGGATATCGACTACTTCTTTACGGATACCGGCGAGGAGCTTCCCGAGGTCTACGAGTTCCTGGGACGACTCGAAGGCTATTTAGGCAAGCCCATAGAGCGACTTAATCCCCGTCGGGACTTCCGCTTTTGGCTGCGTGAATACAACCATTTCCTCCCCAGCGCACAGACTCGCTGGTGTACGCGTCAGCTCAAACTGGCACCGTTCGAACAGTGGGTCAAACCATGGCTGGCAGCAGGCGATAAAGTTTTCTCCTATGTAGCGATCCGGGCTGATGAGGAGTACCGCGAGGGGTACTCAGCAAAAGCCGAAAACATGCTTGTGAAATTTCCCTTCCGTGAGGCGGGCGTCGACAAAGCTAGTGTCGTCGATATTCTCGAGTCCTCGGGATTGGGTTATCCAAAGTACTACGAATGGCGCTCTCGCAGTGGCTGCACATTCTGTTTCTTCCAACAGAAGATCGAATGGGTTCGCCTCAAAGAGCGTCACCCCGAGGACTACGAAAAAGCCAAGGAACTTGAGAAAGATGCATTGGAGCATGGCTCTCCTTTCACTTGGTCTAAGGGAGAGTCGCTTTGGGATCTAGAAAAGCCCGCTCGGATTATTGAGATAAAAGCCGAATATGAAGTTCGCCGTGCGCGCCTTCGTAAAAATACCCCTATAAACCCACTCCGCCCAGTAAAAAGTTTCCCGGAGGACATCGATGACGTTTACGGAGACGACGAAGGCAATAGCTCCTGCCTCATCTGTCACAAGTAAATCCATGGCAAACGGCCAGATGAACTCAGACGATCCGAGACCCAACATCCAACAACCCTGTCCAATTTGCGCAGAGACTAGGGGGCTTGCTGAACACTTGATCGAAGTGGGCTTGGCTGCTGACTACCTTGGAAATACGTCGTCTTACGTGAGCGAGCATGGAACAGCAACGATCAAAACGGAGACGATCGGAGACTGGCTCAGGCTAGCCGCTCAGCTCGAGAAAGTCGAAGTCGACACTTGGAAGTTCGAATCACCGGACGCCGGCCTTTACTGCGAAACCGTGGGCGACAACATCGATGCCCACGCGAAGCATTACACGACTCATGCCACCGGGCTCACGCGCTTCATGTTCGTCTGCAATGGCTTGGAAGAGGCCTATCGCTTCATTGATCACTTGTATGGCCCCTTGTCAGTCCGCAAGGGCGTAGCCAAAAGACAGCTCAAAAGGGCGAGCAGCCTGCGGACAGTCGCACTTCTGGATGATCTCTTTGATAGCAAAGGGGTATCAGCTGCGCCAAAGGACTTCCAACATCACTGCGGCAATTTCATCGAGCTCTTCGCTCGATACAAAGCCGAGCACAATGCTGCCGTTCACGGGCTCGACTTGGGAGCCGAAAGCCGATTGACCTATGCGCTGCAGCTAGTGCGCAACCTTCGAAATCATGTCGCGCATGGCACTTTCCCCTTGGGACCTCCTGCGGACTATGGTGGCTACGAGGACAGCGAAGAGCTGGTGTTGATGCTAAAACATGCATGCAGAGTTTCAGCCCTCTACATACAGATCATCCTCAGATGGTTCGCCCAAGGATTTGAATCCTATGACTACAACTCCATCCGAGATGCCTATGCCAAAGAGTTCGATCGCTTTATAGCTAACTGCACGCTCGAATACGTCCAAGATCTTCATGTGAAGAGCGAGTTCGCTCTTCACAAAGACCTTTACGACTACGAGCGCGATGAAGACGATGATGACTAGCGGTCGAGCCGAGTGCTGCGCAACCCCGGGATGGTTTAACGCAACCAGGCGTCAAGCTTGTCGAACACACGCTGACACAAGTGCTCGGAGCGCGTCGCAATGAAAGCGTCATCCCAATGGAGGCCATGCTGTCCTCTCAACGCAAGAGGAGCTAAGTGTGAGAGGTAGTTCGAAGCACCGACCAAAGACGAAAGGGCTGGAGGTACGCTGCCAATTCCGAGTGAGGCAGCGAGAGAGACTCCTGTGGTGCCTGCTGCCGTCGATCCTGGTGTTGTGAGATTCCAGTAATAGAATGCCTTGTCGGGCCACTCGGAATAGATTGACGAATTTACCGGCCCAGAGAGGAGGGTCAGGTTGCCGATTTTATCGACGATAGAATAGTTGCCAGGATAAATCGTGGCAAAGAAGTGTGCAGGGAACTTGATCAACGATGGCCGCTCGCGAGTAGCAACGTGCTCGATAACCTCATATTCGCTAGAATGCCAGACTCGACAGTTAATCAAATCGGCGGAGTTCGGCATCCCATTGGTGAAGAGCCCCTCGTTAGCGGCCGTAAGGTCTGGTGCAGCGTCATGAGCTGAAACAAACAGCGCAAACCGGCAAACCGCCTTTCGAGAATACCAGGCGTTCTCTTTAGCCAGGTCCACCCAGATTTTACGAGCTGCGACTGGGTCCGCTGCGTCATAGACCTTCTGATTTCCCAATGCCTGCCTGAACCCTGCTTTAACGAAAGCGGCCGTCTGATTCGATGCGCCATTTGCGAACGAGATGTTCCCTGCGGTCGACTGGAACAAGGCTCGGTAATCTGAGTCAGGGAAGCGTCCCTGCTGCGCCCCCATGTAGAGCGTGAAGAAAGCAGCCGTTGCCTCGCACACCGTTACGAACTCAGTCGCAGCAGCTACCTTAGCGGCCGCACTGGCCTGCGCGCGCAGCAGCTTGGAATAAAAGACGCTCAGCACAGCGTGCGCGAACTGATGACCGGCGTCTTTGAGATAGAACACACAAAGTGCAGCACGGTCAGCCTGCTGTGGCGATAGCCCCATGGTCAACAAGTGGTTACACAAGCCGAATGTGGCAGAGTTTTTTGGAGACCTCCGCGGCTTAACGAAGGTTAGGAAGTACTCTGCCTGATCCGCGATAGATGTTATGAAATCGACCGAGTTCTGCGTCGGCACGCCTGCGGCAAGAGACCCTTCAAGTGTGTCGGTCAGCCAGTCACGCTCTTCACTAAAGCGCCGGCTTCGCTCCATCCCATTAAATACCAAGGCTGAGGACACGATAACCTTGTCGGTCAGCTCCTCTTTGTCTGACGAATTGCTCTCGGTCTCAAACACCCTCTCGATGCGATCTACCTGCGGCTTGATAACTGTGGCGTAACCTGCGTCCCAGGCTTTAACAATCTGCGGTTTGAACACTTCGAATGCGGTCAGCGGAGTACCTGTAGCATTCAGCGACTGGAACATGTCGAAAGCCAAGCCAAGATCCAAACACTCGATCACAACCAGATGGCATGAATTCTTCAGGAACGAACAGACTGCCAATAACAACATCCCACCGTAGTAGAGAGATTGCTCATCTGGCGGAAGGGTGTGGATATTCGCCCAGATAGGGGGATAAGCCATAAAGTTGGACAGACTTCCATCGGTGACACAATTCGCCGAAAACAACCCAGTTGCAAGCGATGCGTCCGCCGCCTTGATCTCTTCGCTGATTTTCTGTCGAAAAACCTCCGATACCGATCGTACCCGCTCGTCTGTCGAGATCGAATCGATAGCTATACCTGCGATGAAACTCGAGAGGAAACTCGATGTATTGGACCGATAGTAATGGTTGATGTCTCCGCAGAGAGTCCATTGATCCGAAACCGGATTCGAGGAGATGTCGCCTGCTCTAATAATCTTCGGCTTCAACTTCGGCTGCGCACCGGTCTTCGTGATTTCAACTGCGTAAAACGGGCGAATGTTCGGAAGCTCATCAGTCAACTCGGTGGCCAGCGTAGTGAACTCCGGCGCGGAACCTGCAAGCGCCTTGAGCTTAGGCACCATCTGATTGATCTGTTCTTCGATAGCGCAAGCGAGAATAGAGATCGAGGTGATGCGTTGCTGACCATCGACAACGTTAGCCACCTTAGTCAACAAATTTGGAGTGTCGGAGTGGATGCCTGTCTGCACATTCTTCTCTTCATGAAGAATGACCGTCCCCAGAAAGATGCTATTTTCGGGCTTTGTCAATGTGCGTTTGATGCTCGAGAAAATGTCTTCAATGAGCTTCGTAGCGTTCTCCTCGTCCCATGAGTAGTTGCGCTGATAGTAAGGAACGTAAAAGCCGCGCCCTCCCTGGGAGAAGAAGTCGTAAAGGCTAGCTGCATCGTGTTTGAATGGTTGCGCCACAAATAAATTCCTAAGTTACTGGCTTGAGTTATCAGCTCGGATTGCGGCCACAGCCGCCTCGATATCTTGATCTGACAAAAAAGGAGCCTGCGCGAAAACAAGGCCCTGCTCGCCGTTGAGCTTGGCGGCCAGATGCCCTCGGCCCAGCAACAATTCAGCTCCTGGCCGGTCGAGCGCAATCTTGGATGTGGCCTCGCTGGAGACCTTCAAGATCAGCCGATTGCCCAAATTTTCTCGCAGCTGCATCGGCATCACATCCTTGTCTGGACGCTGTGCCGCGAAGATCAAATGAATACCTGCCGCACGTGCCTTTACGCCCAGCCTCTGAACTGCCGTACCGACTGCGGATTTATAAGCATCGTCGAGCATCCAGTCTGCAAATTCGTCGTGGATCAGGAAGACCATTGGCAGTCGCTCTTCGGTCGATACTTTCGAGTTATAGGTCGGTAAATCGCGAGCTCTGGCTTTCGCAAAAGCGCGGTAGCGGTCCTCCATCTCCTCAACCAGAGCGTCAAGAACCTCGGATGCTTTCTCCTTGGTGGTTACGATTTCATCCCGCATGTGCGGCAAGTCGGCCAATGGCGCGTAGTCAACCCCCATCTTAGGATCAATCAAGATGATTTGGGCTAGCTCCTTAGGATTGGTCGCAGCGATATCTAATATAAGGGCCTGGATGAGCACCGATTTGCCGCTGCCCGTACCTCCAGCCACCAATGAGTGCGGTTCATGCGATGAAAGCCCACCAAACTCAGCGCCCAGATTCAGATACAGCAACGCGCCATTAATCTCCTGGAGCCCCAGTAGAAATGAGGTGTTGATACCCGCAACATTTCTATTGAGGTCTCGACGCGACCAGAGCTCCCAAAGGGACACAGCCTGCCTCTTTGCGCCAGCGACCGTAACCACGATCTCGCCTGGCTTAGGTTGGACAGTTACTAGGTTGATGGCGTGAGTGGTAAGGAGTTGTGTTCGTTTATTCTCGATATCTTCGACACGCAAGCGATCAGAACCTGCCAAACGAACTAGGCAGCCGTTTGGAGTCAAGCGAGTGCCTAGAACAGCCGCCTGGAGACCGTAGCTATTAAGCGCAGATTTAAGCCTCTTTGTGACCTCTTGAGCCCATTCCTCCCGTTCGACATCGGCTTGCGCACCACCGGAGAACTTTGACGCGACCAGATCAGAGAACCCGCCCCCGAAGCTGGAGCTCGTAACAGAAAGCTGATCTGAAGTTGAATCTGCAATAGCTACGGATGCAAGAACCGGCTCCTCTGTCAGTACTGGAGGCGCAACCACTGGACAACTCGGCGCAGCCATCTCGGCGTCGTTACCTAACGAAGCGGCTTCTTCAGCAAACGTATCAATCTGCCCACTTGATAGCTGACCTATTGCGGCCAACCATGGCACTCGCGGGGCGGGCAATTTAAAACAGTGCCCTTCCCAAGGCTGCTGGGCCCCAATACCTGATCGAACCTCGTGACCTCCAGAGCCTTTAGCATAAGCTTCGGCGAGTTTTCGCAAGTCCGGCCGATCGAAAACCTCCTGCCAAGCCATAACGCCCCCTGTCTCATCAAGAAGCTCCTGCTCAGACGCCGAGGCGGAACCTGCGTCCGAGGTGTGAACGTAAACGTGCGAGTACCCACGCAGGGAAATCTCTACATCGCCATCTCGCAACTTGGCGCGAGCACGCTCCATCAAATCCGTCATACCGGGCGGGATGTCCGCATCTATAAGCATATCGGCCAAGCGGGCCAACCAAATATCCCGATCAAGGCGACCAGGATCACCGAAGAGCGCCTCACGGAACATGCCTAATGTTGCTAATAGTTGATCCTTGGAGCCTCGTCGCGCCTGAGCCACCCCATCGGCTCCAACATATTTTGCCTCAACAATTGAAATGACGACGCGAACAGTCTCCTCGTACTCCTCAACGTTGAGCGCCAAAATATCCGCGATACGGCTTTCAGGTTGAGATAGCCAGCTTGCGTAATCGTCGAGTAGGAAATAGGCGGTCAATACCTGCCTACCATTCGCTGAGGCTTGGAACTCCTCTGCAAGTAAGTAACGACTTAGCACAAGGCCTAGCATCTCTCCTGCAGATACACCTCGCTTGGCTGCACGCAGTACGATATCTCCGGAGACTGAAAGTGCGTCGCGCTTCGCCTTGTCGACAGCGATTTGAATCTCGTCGGATCCGAGCTGGAGATTCAACTCATCCAAGCGTCTACGAACCAACACGCTCAACAACCGAAGCTCCGAGGTCGAGCTAACAATCATATTGCGGCCATTAGTCGAGCCTCTACGGTAGCGCACCACCGTAATGTTGTTGTGCTGAAGCTGGCGCTTGTCGAGAAGCTCGTCGTAGGTGGCTACCCATTCGGCCAACTCGTGAGCGTCCCTGATTATTTCAGCCAGAGCTGGGCTTTGAAGGGAAATGCGGCGTGCAGGCAGTAATCGCTCCCCTGGCATAGCGTCCGTCTGCCGGCAAACTGCGGCGACAGCCGACACGTACGCCCAACCTGATGCCGTTTGCCATGGGCAAACTAGGAATGTGGTCGACTTCAGCTCGTTCTCACCTGACACGCTCCGGTAAGACCAGCGAGAAGGCGCATGATCCAAGTTCGGCCGATCGTTGGTCCACTGCACTGGGAGCCATTCTGTTTGGGCCTCGCGCGCGACCACGTCATGCAGGAAAGCCACATCGAAAGCCTTAAAACCCAGCGCACTCTCTCTTGGAGTCGCCGAGAGGGGCATTACAGAAATACGCAGCTTCGAGATGAAGTTTTCGCTGGTTTCGCTGACTACTGGCAGATCGGGATCATCACCAGCCTTGTTGACCAGCTCGCCATAGACTCGCCGCAGCTTTCCTTGATCTGAGTGGCGCACCGAAACGCTGCATTGGAGCTTGCCATCCTCTTGTATAGAGGAGAGCTCGCGCACTGTGGCCAGCGGCAACTCAGCTGCATCTGCGTTATAAAGCACAACGCTAAGGTTGCTTGCCTCGTGGGGCTGCAGCCCAACATAACGCTCCAAGAGCTCGCGCGCCTGTTTGGCTGCAGCCGTTGGATCGACATCGGTCATGGCTTCCTCAGCGCCACGCGTCGGTGACTCCAAAAGACTATAACCGTTAACCGTGCTGCTCTCCGAGACAAGCGTCAAAGCGCCGCCCCGATTGAGAACCGCAATCTCTGGATAGAACGGATGAGCGATCTCGTCGGTAAGTTCCCGCATAAAAATCTCGCGGTCACCATAGAGAATGCTAGCGCTGGAGAGTAAGTGTGTAGCGAAACCGGCAACGCGTCGCGTCTTTACCGCAAGAGCCTTCATTCGTTCTGGATGCCAAGGCGGGATGATAACTGCTGGGTTTTCGCCGGCAACACGCACCGTCCCGACCGATAGTATTTCAGCGACCAGCCGCGAGCGACACACATCACCACGAGCATTTACCATCAAGGTGTTCAACAGTTCGGCGTAAGACTCCGCTTGACGCATAACGGCATCGCCATGTAGCCCAGTCGTGACGAAGTCCTCCATCGCCTTGATGTAATCCTCCTCGAACTTATCCCACGATACCTTTACCTCGCTCTGCTGATGAGCCGTCAGCCTACCCTGCTCGGCGAGCTCTTTGATCCGGGTCTTAATCACATGGCGCAGGCTTTGGAGCTTGCTGGCCGAGGAAACCAGCGACCCCGCATCAGTCGAGTAAGTCGCCTCCAGCGTCCCGGTGTCGAGCAACGAGACGTTTTGTACCCCACCCTTCTTGCTTACTAACTTGCGGGGGACTTCGGTACAACCTACCGCGCCCTTCTCCAAGAGGCGGCCCATGTCTGCGACCATCGACAAGCCAATTGACGTGGGCCTGTAGCTCCAAAGGAGCTGCGTTTTAGCTAACACTGCCTCTTTGTCCTTAGCGATCTGGATCAAGGCAACGTCAAACTTGATCTGCAGGGCTAGGCGCGATAGCGACGGGTTCGGACGAACCTTGCTCTTCTTATCATTGCGAAGCTCCTTCTCCTTAGCGAAGAAGGCCTCATAGTCGAAGAGGGGATCGGGTAAGTTTGCATTGCCCAACCGCTCGACCTTCCACTCTACCTTGGAGCCCATGAGCTCCTTTAAGCCGCGGTACATAGCCGAGAAGTAGCTGCCGGCGTCGTAGTTGAATCGCTCGCGCCACTCCTTACGGCCTTTGGTCACAGTGAAACGTAGGATCCGCTCTCCTTCCGAATCACGCAGGCCGGCATGCAAGCTATTAACCACTCGAGCGAAGCCTTCGAAGAAGTCATTGCAGTCAATGGGCTTGCCATAGAGAGCTTTTTCCCAGCGCGAGCAAAGTTTGCTGTCTTGCTCCAAGAGCCTTCGCTGCTTAACGAAAAATTCTTCGTCCTCCTCCGTGAAGTCAGAGCGACGCTCACGCCCCTTCAAGTCCTCCAATAGCTTGCGACCCTCGGCATCGAGTGAGTCCTCCTGATCACACTCATGATCGAAGAAACGGATCGTGGACTCTGCTAAGCCAAGTTGCTTTTCTTTCGGTTTGTCAAAGGCAAGATAAACGCCATCGCTTTCCCACTCGAATTGGGCGAGGGCATCGGATGCCTCTTGATCTCCAGCAGGAGCTGCGACGAATGCATCAAGGGCTTGGCGGGCCCCCTCCGAAATTTCTGCAGTATTAGCCTCGACTCGCTCAGTAATCTCCTCCGAGTCAAGAGGCTGGCCATTCTGGCGGAGTTTTTTAAGCAGCGGCGCACGCTGAGCAAAGAGTTTGGTGAAAGCCTTGTGCCATGGTTTACGCGATGCTGAGAAAGTTTTGGCATTCGAGAAGAAGGCGCTGTCTCTGGGGAGTCCCGCGCATGGTAAGGCGTAACCAACAGCATCACGGATGGGCAGCCCGTGCGTGGCGATAGCCTCGACAATTGCAGAACAAAACTCGCCAAGCTGCACTAACGAAAGTTCCGAGGATGCTAACAATCCGGCTAGGGCTGAATGGAACACCGATCGGTCGTCGAGGACTGGTGCAATACCGCCCGAATGAAGCGTGGCCTCGACCCACGGATCAGGGTCAGCCCGCATCTCCTTGGCGCCAATGGCCATGACATGACCCAATGTGTCCGCGAGGTTGTGCTCGTTGCCATTGGCAGTCAGGATCGCCGCTTTGGCGGTCAAAGCGTTATTGCGCACATAGCCTGCGTTATGTGGAATCAGAATGTTAGACGGTAGGCCTTGGCCTTCTACCAAGGCCTCCGGGATCATGAGTTCTACCCGGGCAAGCAGGTCCGGATTGGCAAGGATGGCTCGTGCGACTGCCCCGATCTGACTGGATGAAAGCTTGTCTAGCCTGAAGAGCGCAGCCAAATCACCAGACTGGCCAGGATTAGATATGCGTTGGGCGAGAATATTCGCGCCGACACGCCCAATAATGCGATCAGTCAGCATGCCGCTTCTCCCTGAAACGCAAACGGGTTTTCTACAAATGAGCAGGAGTCAGAAAGCCTGCGAACCAAGCCCAAGCTGACGAGACGGGCCTCAAGATTGTTTCGGTTCTCGCTGAGTTCTTCTTGGTCTACTAACTTGGCGCTGACTAAGCGCGCACCCTCTGCGTCACCAATTACCAGGCCATATCGGCACTTGGCTTCGGCGAGAAACTCATCGAACTGCATCCTGTCTTCCACGATGGAAACCACAATCGACTTGAGTAACCTATCGTTCGGCGCATAGCGGGTGCGTCTCGATAGCCTGCGTGAGCTGAGCCCGATAGCACGCGACCATGACGCATGAATTTTGCCGACATGCTGCTGATGGCGTGCCAAAGCATTATCAGCCAGTTTGGTAACCAACTCATCTGGACTCTTATCGGTGGAGTCCTCGTCGTCGCCACCATCAGTCGGCGGCCACTGGAAGCACTCACGCATGAGTTTTACACGCTCAGCATCCGGAAACTCTGCAGATTCAGCTGCAGCCCATTCAACATTCAACCGGATCGACTCAACATGAGCCCGCACCGCCTTTGCTGGCAGCCCTTGATTGAATTGATAGCTATCGCCAGAAAGCGCTCGCACCTTCGTTCGCTCCTTGGAGACGATTTCGCAGATAATCTCGACCGGATCGTCATCACCAGCAACCCGCTTAGCTCGTTCCAAGAAATAGAGCAGCATGTTCAGGCCAGTGATCGCGATCAAATGCTCCAATGCATCATAGATCGGCATATCCCTGTCCAAGATCGACAACCAGTCGTCGCAGATTTGATCGAAACGATTATTGGCAATTTCGGGTAGATAACCCGAAAGCCGGGGCTCTTCGACACCCTGCGGCGTACCTTGCAGAGCCCTAACCAAACGATTCATCGTTGCTTCGTTATCGAATAGGCGCTTGGCAAGGCTGTCACCGAGCTCCGCTCCACGCTTAGCCCGTGTGAGCATGAGATAGAGCAGCTCGCCTGTACGAGCAAAGAAGCGACGATCGTTGCTCATATTTCCTTTTGCATTGATCGCCAAGTCCTCATAAAGAGCGTCTGGGCCGAAAGGAAAGACGAACTTGGAACTCCAACGCTTGTTACTGCGAGACTCGAATGACGAGGAACGCAGCAGTTCGATAGCCTTTGCGAAGTCATCAAAGCTAGTGAATGAGCGGCGCAGATAGGTCATGTCTTCATCACCATTACCTGTGGCTCCCTGTCTAAAGCGCTCAAACCACTGCTTCCACTTCTCCTCATCAGACGCGGCGCTCTCCGCAATCGATTCGACGTATGGGTTGTTGAACAGTAACCCACGCAAACGGACTTGCCGCTGCGGCTTGAACATAACTGAGCCGCCCTGATCCTGGTGAGGCCTGAGCGGCTGATCCAAATTCGAGCCGAGTACGCCCAAGAACTCTAGAACAGTCAGGTGAGGAAGCTGCTCGTCATAAAGGCGATGACCCCAAATGTTCTCGTCGACGCAAAAATCGACGCTTTTAATCTCAGGCCTCTTGATTATTCCACTCATTCCGAGATCCTCACCGTCACAGGACGTGAAAAGCCGCGACCACCTGGCTCAATATCGATGAAGTTGAGTGTCAGCATGGCGGTCTCACTACCTACTTCATCATCATCTCCTGCTAGGCTGGCTTTCTTGACGATCTCTGCCTTCCGTAAGAGCTTCGCCTTGAAAGCCAGCAGATCTTCGAGGCACTCATTGGAGAAGCTCGCTGGCAAAGCCCCCTCAGCCACACGCGAGAGAAACTCATGACGGATAGGGGTCAAGTCGAAAGCAACCGAATTGCCCGGGCCCGCAGCGAGCGAAACGTCGAGTCGAGGGCGGCCCGTATCCTCGACAAGCTTGATCGCCATACCTACGCCGCCCTGCCTGCGGGAGAACGTCTCGTGGTCACACAGCACGCTGACTCGGCTTTGAGTGAAACCGCCCGAACTAGCGATGAAGATGCGATCTTCGTTTTCGAGAAGGAGACCTGTTAATACGCGGTTAAGGCCCTTAGCAAGGCGCCCGCGGACTATCTCGCTAACGGGCTTCTGCGCCTTGAGCGCTTCGATGATTTCCAAGTAGTCCCCAGCAAAGCAGAATGCTGTCATCGACCAATGCGGATAACCTCTTTCCCCATCCGGAAGTGTGAAGAAGAGCCTGCGTCGCTGGTCTTGAAGCATCGTAAGGAACTCGGCCGCCTCTCCTTCCAAGCGTGCCCCCTCATACCCTTCCAAATAGGAATTTTGGGCAGCGCGGAAGGCAGTCGTGGCCCCATAGATAGGATCGATCGCGACCAAACGCTCGAAGTCGGCTTGCAGCCGCAAATCGTCCTTCCCATAAACCAGCAACCCATCAGCAGCATTGGTGGACTCATCGCCCACTCCAAAGCTGGACATCGCCTTGAAGATAGGGCGGTCAGAGGTCCTTCGCTTAAGGAGATTGGCTCCGAAGGCGTTGGCATAGACACTAGCCGCCCCAAGAGTGCCTCCTTCCTGAATCTTCGCGACATCGGCACAGGTCAGCAGGTTGTCCTTGGCCTGCTTGGCATCGGAGCAACCGAGGATCATATTTGAACAAAGCGCAAGTAAGTCGCGTATAGGTAGATGCAGCCCATTGTGCCTGGCGATTTCAACCAAATCGCCCAAGCGACGAGAGAGCTGTCCACCATCCGCCTCACCCAAAAGCCTGCGGCGATTCTCGTCGATGGGACAAACTTTACCGTCGGCCTGAAGTGCACAGCGTTTGCAGTTGTCCCACTCGGGATGCCCCGCCACAGCCATAGCCACCTCATCTAACGTTTTGCGGCTAGTCGAGCGACTAAGATCGAACACAGCCAGGCGCTCAGGAGCTGGCCCGGCCTGTAAGAAGCGCTCTTGCAGCGGCTTGCGAAGTGGGTGATCACGCTCCTGGCGACGGCCTAGATCACGTAGACGATCAAGAATTTGGCCATGGTTTGCGGCAAGAATCACTACCTCAGAATCATCGCCTTCTAGCACCGATCTTTCCAGTCGCCGCAATGGCAGATCGCTCTCGTCGCCATTGAGCTCGGAAAGATCCTTGATAAAGACAGCCAAGCGACCATCCGCCAGATGTAACTCTTTCACGTTGCCCTTGGCGGCCCAAGCCTTGGGGTCCCCCCCAATGCGCTCCCACAGGGCACGGCAATGGTACGTCTTACCATCACCAGCTGTTCCAGCTATCAAAATAGATCCTGGCGCCTTGGATTCAATGTGACCCACCATGTCCTCTAATAGAGGTGTCGACAGGCTAATCGGTTTTACTCCTGCCTGTGCCAACGCCCTCGAAACGTACTCGTCGAACATCGCCAGATTGCTCGATGACGGCCCATAGCTACGTAGGAATTGAACCCAATCACTTGCCGGTGGAACCTCAATGTCAGTACGCCGTACAGAGCCGCCACGACCTTTACCGGCCTGCAACACCCCCTGTCCTATCAGGGCGTCACGCGTCTGCCAATAAAACTCATCTCTTAGCTGTGGAAACTGAATCCTGAGGTGCTCTAGCAACGACTGGTTTCCAATACTGGAGCCATCGGAGGGAACGGCGGCCAGCAAGGCCTCAACCAACTCATTCATGCACCAAACCCCCTCTGGCACCAGTCTTGACAGGTACCATCAAAATCAATCAAAGACTATCGGGGATCAGAGGGGAGGTGTACTGTAAGGCTGCGACAGCAGCACATATTGAAAACCATCCCTGCTGTACCGCGACCTTCCATTTGCGATGTTCGTTACCTTATCTACTGACCAAGCACGGGTAAAGACATGCTCGGTTTTTTTGGCAACATACTCAGGCCGCCGGCATGTAGGAGTAATAAGATGCCTAGTGTAGCGTTAACGCAACGGAGGCCGTTGCCTCGCGTTCGGCTAGCGTCAAGCACGGACGCGATCAGGCCCATGGATTAACAGGCCTTCCCTCCTCCTTGAGCGGCGGCCCAACCTTGGCCTGGTTAAGACTCTTCAGCCTGGGACATCGCCTGCTAGCACGGGTACGACATTAGGCTCACGCGCACGATGATCAGCAGCCATGCTGCTGACCATCAATAGCCTTGGAAAGGGTGATCGTTCCGCTCCGCACTTGCCAAACCATGTTGAGGTTTCAAGTCGGCCAGGAAACGTCATGGATGGGACTTGCCACGTATGCCATTCAGATTTAGCACGCGTCGGGCAGAACGTTAACCGCTGGGCTGGAGTGGCCCGTGCTGAATTCAGCACTGCGCACCGGATTGTGATTGCATAGCGCGTTTTCATGGCTCATACGCCAAATCCAAACCTTCTTCTCACCGATAATTCGTTGGTTATCATGGCAATCTGCTGGCAACTCAAGCCGCCAGGATTTAGCATCTGGGTCAGCCAAAGAACATCACCACCCTGAGCACAGGACACGGACTGTGACACGCCTGGCCGGCCAGGCGATGCCCAATTGAAACAAGGAGAGCCTCAATGAGTTTCAGTGATGCCCACGACGTTGCGACTGAGGCACTGGAAACCTTTCACAAGATTGAGGATGGTGCAGCGCGACTTCTAGCGGCACGTAGCGGTGAGGCGTCCGACGCCCTGGCAGTGATCAACACGTTCACCAACACTGCAGCTGTAGCCAAAATCGCATCTATTAGTGACGCCACAACCAAATCGTTGCTCAGCCTCGTCCGCGAACCTGCAGTCTCACGTGTGGTTGCCGAGACTGACGAAGGCGAGGTGGTCACCTACTATATCTGCCGCACGACCAACATCACGGTCAAAGGGACAATGCTGGCGGGCTACCGTACACCTATCGGCCGCCTGGCCGTCTTCGATGTTGGAGAAAGTGTCGAGCTTGAGGTTGCTGGGAAGCAGAAAGGCTATCGTATTCTCGAAAAGCTGGAGCTGAAGCCTCTAAAGAGAGACGACGTTTGGGATGCCATCGATAGCATTTGGCGCCGCCAGCGTGCAACTCCACAGACAATCGCTTCCCTTCGAAAGCTCGTTCAGCCCGTCGACGACAATGCATTCCTTGCGATGCTGGACGGCGCATCTGAGGAAGAGAAAATCCGGGAGGGTGTAGTCCATGAAATACGCAGAGCCATGGCTTTGCGAGACCAGGCCATTCTCGACAAAATCCAGGACGAAATTTTCCGGCTGTCGATTGATCATCAGCTGATCATTCTCGGCCCTCCAGGTACCGGCAAAACCACAACATTGATCAAACGCCTTGGGCAGAAACTCGACGTGCAGGCATTAAGCCCAGACGAGCAACGGCTGCTTGGTTCATCGACAAACCGCCAACGCTGGATGATGTTCACACCCTCCGACCTGTTGAAGCACTACGTCAAAGAGGCATTCAACCGGGAGAATGTTCCCGCGTCTGACGATCACATCAAAACCTGGAACAAGCGTCGGCATGATCTGGCCAGGTCAACATTTGGCATTCTGAGAACCGGCAATAGCGGTAGCTGCATTCTCAAGGAGGATCGCCGCTACTCCAGCTTTTCGGTCAGTGATGATCCTCGTCAATGGTTTGCCGACTTTAAGGCGTATCACCAAAACCGTCTGCTCAGCTCACTCAGGGAGGGCGCTGGCCTCCTGAAAGATTCGGCGCCGAACCTCTCGGATCCAGTCGTGGAAGAGCTGCTCACCACGGTAGATGAACTGAGTCCCAAGGGGTTGCTCGGTGCATACGCGATCTGGAACAGAATCGAGGCAAGGATCGAGCCGCTGCTCAAAACCAGCCGCAAGACGACCGACAAGCTTATCCAGCAGCAAGGTAGCCTGCTCTACAACAGGAATAAATCTGTTTTCGTTGAGCTCGCTACCGTCCTCGAAAGCCTGGGGCAAAGCGAGGATGAAATCGAAGAAGGTGAAGAGTTCGACGACGACACTGGCACCGACGGCACGAGCACACCTAACCACACTGCGGAGCGCAGGGCGTTTCAGGCGTATCAGCAGTTCCTGCAGAGCCACGCGCGCACCCTGTATCGAAACGGCAGCCTTGGGAAGTCGAGTCGGGCAGCCCGGATTCGTGACTGGCTCGGAGATAGGGTTCCGCCAGCTGAATGGCTGAAAACGCTGGGTCGCGAAATGTGCTTCCAGAACGCTCTGCGGCGGTTCAGGAATGCGTGGAAACGTTACGTTCTGGAAGTCCCTACGAGCTATCGCGCGTTCCGCCGAGAGTGCCTCGCACTTGAACTCTATGACTACCAGAAGCCTGACACCCCCGCGCACATCGACGAGACCGAGCTGGACGCTATCCTGCTCCTGATGCTCCGGTCAGCGCGCGAACTCATTCGGCAGGAGTTCGTGAGACGATACCTTGATGATCCGCGCTTCACAGAGCTAGCCAAGATTTCTGACCAGTTCCTGCACCAAGTGCTGGTCGATGAAGCGACTGACTTCTCTACCCTTCAGCTTGCCTGTATGGAAAGCCTGACTGACCTGTCGACCGAATCGTTCTTCGCGTGTGGTGACTTCAACCAGCGAATCACCGGACATGGCCTGAAACGCCTTGACCAGCTTGAGTGGATTTCCCCGCGCCTCAAGCCTCGGCGAATCAACACTGTCTACCGTCAAAGTCGGCTGCTGAACACCTTTGCTATCAAACTTCTCGATCTCATGCAGGGAGATACAGAAGCTGTCGGCACCCTGCCAGAGCACTCTAACCACGAAGGCGTCCAGCCCGTGCTAGGTGAGCACCTGAGTGAAGACGACGCGTCCACTTGGGTCGCGGATCGCATCATCGAGATCGATGCGCGGATGCGTTCCAAAGGTGAGAACATTCCGACCATCGCGGTACTGGTCACCTCAGAAGATCACGTCCGGCCGATGGCGGATACGCTTACCAAGAAGCTGGAACACATCAGCCTGCGAGCCACTCCATGCGCGGACGGCCAATCTTTGGGCAATCAGTCAGACATCCGGGTATTCGACGTCCAGCACATCAAGGGCCTCGAATTTGAAGCTGTGTTCTTCGTCGGAGTCGATGGCCTCGCTGAGGCTAACCCGGGGTTGTTCGAACGCTTCTTGTATGTCGGGGCTACCCGGGCCGCCACCTACCTGGGCATGGTATGCCATGGGGAGCTGCCGGCAAGACTGGAAAATATCCGTCCATTCGTAGCCACGCACTGGTGGTGATCGTGGGTTAAGCCTGGCAGCCCATTTCCTGCAGGTGGGCTGAGAGGTCGCATTAACCTTAAGAGATGGAGCTAGGCATCAAAACAAGACGGTCATCGCTCATGGGCCCGGCGCATCGTAATGCCGCAGCCCATCGGCTCACGATCCTTGGGTTGCCTCTCACGTTTCAACCAGGCTTTCCTGCTTCTCCATCCACTCGATCATCAGCTCGCCCCATGCAATGTCAGCCTGCATAGCTGCTTTCGCATCGGTCGAGTCCCGCTTGCCATTTCAGTCCTCCATTGACGTCGAGCTAGATGTTATCCCTCACCGACTGCCGACACAGCGGGCCAGTGAAATCGGGCAGTTGCTACCGCATCAGTGGATGCCGGCCTGACTTACGCAAGGTGAGTTGGGCGGACGCTTACTTTGATCAGCCATCAGCGCTCGTAGTACCGCAACCTACTAGCGCCGTAACTGGCAGGCAGCCTCCCGTAACGTGTTGATACGATGGAGCCAGACCTCACGGGTAGGCAATTAGCCCCTGCTGCTTCCGAACCCATGATGATTATCCCCGTAGGACTTCGTAGCTCCCTTGCATAGGTAGCTGGACCGCAGAAACAACTCCGGTAGCTCATCCATCTTGCCGTCGGGGACGTCCCGGTAGATTCTATACGTGGCATCGTCGGTGATATTCACCAGCCCACCGACTTGATCGACCGATAGCCGCAAAGCGCTGGCCCAAGCCTCCTGCAGGCGCGCAACGAGATTTCGCCTCGTAGATTGCAGCCGCCCCGGCCTGTGATAAGCATCATGATTCAGCAGGAATACCAGGTGGTAGTGCGGCCTTCCCTTCATTCCAACCTCCCTTGCCCAGGCATAACGGACCCTGCAACTACGAGTGTCCTTCTTTTGCTCACGCAGCTGACTTCGGTGGTGTTCGATCTTGGAGCCAAAGGACTCGATGAATCTGCTGATGACCTTGTTGGTATCTGCGTAGTTGGACAGATCGATATCCTTCGGCAGGTTTAGGTCCACCCTGAATGCCATGACCCTCGGATACTGGGCCAGTGCCAGCTCGATAACACGCAGGAGACGAAATAGGTACTCTTCTACAAATGGCCCCTTGCCGACCATCAAGGACAGACCACGGTAGGTCGGTTGGCGGTACAGGTGGAGGTTTGTGTTACCTGGATGACGAAGCATGGGTATGACTCCTGGGTGAGTTTCATACCGATCTTCATCATGTGGAATTTTTAACCGTTATCTCCTAGTGCTCTTGATCCCTCGCTGGATATGCAGTGGTCAGTGCCTGCAACCCGCATCAGCAACGCGGTGCACCCTACCGGTGGGAATAGCTAGTAAAAGCATAATACTCGTGCCGCAGATGATGCTCTCGACTGCACCGTGATCGCGGAATGCCTTTTCACGGCCACTCCGTGAATTTCTTCAGGGTATCTACTCCGGAAATAAACCATCGCTTTGCTCGGCCTACTGGGGCGTCCGACGTGGGACTTCAGCCTACCTAGCATAATCGCCATGACCAGCCATAACTGGTCATGGCGGTTATGCTGGCTTTTAACGGGCCATGCTCAGGTGACCTGTAGACCTCACTGCAGAGCTCTCGGTCAGATCACGCTCCTCAATCCTTGCCAAGATCCAATCGTGCACCTCGCTCTCGACCCAGCCGACGCAGCGGTCGCCCAGAGATACCGGTTTCGGGAAGGTGCCTTCCGCGATGTATTTGTAGATGGTCGACCGGGCAAGACCTGTCGAGTCGATGACTTCCTTCAGACGGATGATTCGCATGAGCAGGCTCCTCTGTGGCTCAGAGGATGTGCAGGGGACGTATAAAAAAACCGCGCAGAGCCGCGATTCAATCCGCGTCCCAATCGATCTGGGGGAAATACATGCCCCACCTCATGCTCGTTAAAACCAGATAAGGAAGTAATTCAAATAGTCTGCTATTTTCGCTATAGGCTAGCGGAAATAGCGGGTAAAAATGATCAATACATATGATGAAGAACTTGAAGCCATTGGCAGTGAACCAATTACATACCAGAACGGCTTGAATCGCCCCGGATTCTTTAGACACCTTGCAAACTCATTGCGTAACGTTTTTCAAACTCTACCGGTGACAGCTGATTGTTGAAACCATGGCGGCGTTTTGCGTTGTAGAACATCTCGATGTAATC
>Ga0308165_1001137_pt1 | contig 39392 bp, 37 predicted proteins | sample PhyWR2_FD_201032 | JGI IMG/M metagenome (GOLD analysis project Ga0308165, IMG submission 201032) | Phyllosphere microbial communities from UC Gill Tract Community Farm, Albany, California, United States - DLSLW.R2 | ecosystem: Host-associated > Plants > Phyllosphere > Unclassified | place: USA...
CCCGGCTTTGAGAGCGCCATGTACGGCCGTCGCAAGGAGCAAGGTTTTACCCTGATTGAAGTGCTGGTGGCGCTGGCGATCATCGCCGTGGCCATGGCCGCCGCCGTGCGCGTGGCGGGGCTGATGACCCAGAGCAACGGCTTGTTGCGCGACAAATCCATCGCGTTGCTGGCGGCGCAGAGTCGCCTGGCGGAACTGCGCCTGGAGGGGCACCTGCGCAGCGGCAAGCGGACCTTCGAGTGCGACCAGGGCCGCTTGAAACTGCGTTGTGAGCAGAGCATCAGCGCCGATGGCCGCCTGTTTCAAGTCAACCTGCAGGTGCTCGACGCCCGCCGCGAAGCGCCGCCCCTGGCCCGCCTGGACACCCAGGTCATGGCCGAGTGAGGCGCGGCAACGCGGGCCCCTCCGGCAACGTGTCGAGGTTGACGTGCAGCTTCTCGCCACCGCGCTCGATCTCCACACCGTCGCCTCTGATGGCCGTCAGCCGTACGCCTGGGCTGAGGCGTTCACCCAGCAGAAAGCTGCGCGGCGGGCCGTCATTCAGGCTGAGGATCGCCACCGCACCCCGGGCACCAGCCAGCACGCCAGTGACTTTGACCTGCAGCGCCGTCGGCGTATTGGAAAACCATTGCAACGCCGGGTTATCGCTGCGTGCCGCCAATGCCTGGGGGGTCGCTTGGGGCGTGTGGGATTCGGCGCTGGTGAGGAGCAGCGGCGTCCAGACCGCCACACCCGCCAAGGCGGCCAACACACCCAGCGCCTGCACGCCATGGGCCAGGGTGAAACGATGGGCGAATGTCATCGGAGGGACCTCCTGTTTGTCCGTGGCACCAGCCTACAGGTCAATTCGCACGCTTTTATTTCACAGACTCGCCAGTTCTCCAGGAAGCCCGTGATGAAACAGCAAGGTTTTACCCTGATCGAGCTGATGGTGGTGCTGGTGATTATCGGCATCGCCAGCGCCGCCATCAGCCTCACGATCAAACCTGACCCACTGCACCTGCTGCGCAAGGACGCCGAGCGCCTGAGCCAACTGCTGCAAGTGGCCCAGGCCGAAGCCCACGCCGATGGTCGCCCCATCACCTGGCGCGCCGACGCCAAGGGCTTTCGCTTCAACCGTCGCAGTGATGATGGGGTGCATGTGGAATCCTTCCAGGGCGACAGTCAACTGCGCCCGCGCCTCTGGGAAAGCACGCCGATGCAGATCAACATCGAACCACGCCAGACCCTGGTACTGAATGCCGAATGGATCAGCCCGCCGCTGCGGGTAGTGCTCTCCGATGGGCAACACAGTCTCAGCCTGCAACGCGACGCCGCCGGTTTGATGCGCGTGGAGCGCCTGCCATGAATCAGTCCCAGCAGGGCTTCACGCTGATAGAAGTGATGGTGGCGATCATGCTCATGGCATTGGTCAGCTTGATCGCCTGGCGCGGCCTGGACAGCGTTACCCGCGCCGATCAGCACTTGCAGGCCAGTACGGAACAGACCGAGGTGCTGCTGAGGGCATTGAACCAGATGCAGCGGGACATCAGTTTACGGGCCAGTGTCGAACTCACCCTCCCCAGCGCGCCGGAAGACGGGGCGGCTAAAACCGAGGGGCTGGCGGCAGTCACGGTGCGCAGTTCCGACAGTAAGGGTTTTCGACTGGACGTGATCCGCAGCGCCCCGGTCGCAGGCGATGGGCTGCAACGGGTGCGGTGGTGGCTCAAGGGCGATTCGCTGTATCGGGCAGCGGCCCCAGCGCGGGACCGCTTTCCTCTGCCGGCGGCAAAGGATGGGGTGGTGGTGTTAACCGGCGTCAGTGATTTGCAGGTGCGGGTTTGGGAAGCCGATAAGGGGTGGCGACAGTTGAGCGGTAACCGTCGCGAGGATCCACTGGGATTGGAGATCAGCCTGGTGCGACAGACGCCGCAGGGGGTGGAACGGTATCGACAGGTGGTGGGGCCGTTGAACTAACTCAACAACACCACCCCACCCGGCAATTCCGTACACTTGGCGCCATACGCATCGCGAATCAACAACGCCACCCCGGCCAGCTGTTGCAGGCTGAACCGCGCCTGCACGCGGCGCTGGCCCAGCTCGTTGTTCAGCAACACAAGCATCCCCGGCCGGTAGCGATTGATCTCATCCACCACCGTCGCCAGCGTGGCGTTGTTGAACACCAGCACCTGCTCACGCCAGGCCACCACTGCCTGGGTATCCACCGTGATCACTTCACTGACCCCGGCGCTGCCATAGGTCAGTTGTCGACCACTGCCCAGGCTCACACTGTTGCCGGCAACGTCCACCGACAGCGAACCCTCGATACAGGTGACACAGACCGTGTGATCGGTATGACGCACATTGAACCGCGCCTGCGCCGCACTCACCCAGCCTTCGCCGGCCTGGACCTTGAGCGGTTGTGCAACGTGGGTAACCACCTCGACTTCACCTTCGAGCAATTCAATGCCCTGCCCCACCCGACTGATGCGGGTCTGGGTATTGAGTTCCAGGCTGATCCCTTCGCTCAACACCACTTGGCGTTGCTCGCCGACTTCGGTGCGGTAGTCCGCCGTAAGCCCGGCAAAGCCACCGGGTACGCCGACGCGCACCATCACCACGGCCGCCGATGCGGCGATCGCACCGCCCAGGAAGGCGCGACGACCAAAGCTGCGCGGTGGCGAGACGTGCTCCAGAGCCGGGGACAATTGCTGCCACAGCGCCTTGGCCTGCTCGAATGCCTGGGCATGTTCCGGGCTCTGCGCGCACCAGGCTTTGAGCGCCTTGGCATCAGCCACGGTGGCACGCCCCGAGGTCAACAGGACCAGCCACTCGCGGGCTTCATCGTGCAGGGGGCTGGCGGCGGATGGCCGGGCGGTGGAGAGGTTAAAAATATTCAAGCGCGCACGTACTCACGGATTTATCAGGGACTCGACACTAAGACGGTTTTCCGGCACCGGGACCGAACCGCTGAATCACTTTTCTTTCCAGGCGCTTGGCACAGTGGCCCAGGGCGGCCTTGATTTCCTTCTCGACCATACGCGTGGAAATGCCAAAACGCTGGGAGATTTCCAGGTGCGGCGCCTCTTCCAGGCGGGCGGCGATGAGGATTTTGCGGCGGCGTGCCGGCAGTTCATACAGCGCCTTGACCAGGGATTGGATTTCTTTCTGGCCGCCCACCACGCGTGACGGGTCCTGGGCTTCGTCGGCGCTTTGCAGCAGTTCTTCGACCTCGCTGCCAGTGAGCAAACGCGCGTCGGCCTGGCGGCGGTCGGCGGCGATGTTCAAGGCCATGCGGTACAGGTACGCGTTGGGTTGCGCCAGGTTTGGCGGCACTTCCATACGATCGACCCGCAGGTAGGTCTCGTGCAATACGTCATTGGCCAGGTCCTCCGAGCCCAGGCGCTTGCGCAAACGCACCTTGAAGTCTTCGTAGGACGCCAGGAACAAGCTGACCATCGTACTGTGCCCGGTGTCTTTCATCCGCCCCAGGCTCCTTTTGCTGCTGTGCATTCCATGCGCGTTCCTGTTGTGTCAGGCATCAAAAGTAAAGTCACCGGTTGGCGCAGCGAGCTGGGTGCCGGGCGTTCGACCCGGGCCGCACTCAGGCTGCGCACCAGTGCTTCATCGCGTTGTTCATCGCCGGAGGAACTGACCAGCCGACTGTGTTCGATCACTCCGTCCGGGTTGACCCAGACCTGCACCAGCGCACGAAAACTGCCGGGCCGGGTCAGCGGCGAACGGCACAAGCTGGTCTCAATGGCTTGCTGTAACGCCGACGCGTAGCTGTTGTTGATCCGCGCGGCGCTGCGTGCCGCCGCACCACGTGAAGTGGTCGGCGGGCTGACTTGCGGTGCCTGCAAGGTAAACGCATCGCTGCGTGCATAACGTGCCATCAGGCCACTCCCTGTCAGCAACATCGCCAATGCCTCTTGCGCGGTAAAGCGCCCGCGCACCCCGATGGAACGCCGGCCCCGCGTCAACTCACGGTCCACCAGCACTGCCATCCCGGTGGCGCGGCTGTAGGCTTGCAGTGCGTGTTCCAGGTCTTGCGCCGGCAGATTCAACGACAGCAGCGGTGACTCTGCCTGCGCCGGACGACCGCCGGCCAGCAGCAACAGCAAGACCAGGGCGCACGCGACGCGCCTCCAGCCCCCCTGTTCACCCCCTGCTTTGCATCGCTGCACGGCCGACGCGCCCTAGAAAACCGTCATCCTGAGGCCAGTTTATGAATCTGATGTTACGGTGATAGCAAAAAAAACATCACGGTGATGAGAAGCCTGCTGCACTACACTTTGCAGCCTTATCGGCCCACTCCTTCGGGCCCGCCAGGAGGCCCTGATGAAAGCGTTACCGTCCCTTGTCAGCCTGTTGCTGTGCGCCGCTCTGCCCTTGCTCGCCCATGCCGACAATTGCGCAGAGGTCACGGTGGATGGCTATAAGGCGCCCGACTATGGCTGCCTTAGCCAACAGATGGGTAATGACACGAATGCCACAAAGGCGACGCAGAAAAACCGCGAGACGCAGAATATTTCCATCGAGAAGCGCCCGCCCAATAAGGTCGGTTTAGCCACCCCGGCGGCGACCAGCGTGCGTATGGGCAACACGTTCGGTACGTCGGTGAAGCCGCAGCGGCCTTGAGCCGTGAGTAGACATATAAAAAATATGGGAGGGAGCTTGCTCGCGAATGCGGTGGGTCAGTTACACATACGTTAACTGACACCCACCCTTCGCGAGCAAGCCCGCTCCCACCTTTGGACACGCAGTGTGTATCAGGCCGCGTGGCTTTCCTTCTTCAAGCTGTCCATATCAATCACAAACCGATACTTCACATCGCCCTTGAGCATCCGCTCATACGCCTCGTTGATGCCCTGGATGTCGATCATTTCGATGTCCGAGACAATCCCGTGCCTGGCGCAAAAGTCCAGCATGTCCTGGGTTTCCTGGATGCCGCCAATCAGCGACCCGGCCAGGCTGCGGCGCTTGAAGATCAGGTTGAACACCGTCGGCGACGTGGTGAACAGCGTGACGTGCGCGCCCATCGCATGGGCGATCTTCACGGCCATATGCCCAAGCCCACCAAGGCCTACCACCCCGACCTTTTTGCCGGGGCCGACCTTCCAGTGATGCAACGGCGAATAGGTGGTGATACCCGCGCACAGCAACGGCGCCACGGCGGCCAGGTTGGAATCATCGTGGGAGATGCGCAGCACGAACTTCTCCTTGACCACGATGCTGTCCGAATAGCCGCCAAAGGTATTTTCACCGCCGAACACCGGGCCGTTGTAGGTGCCGGTAAAGCCGTTCTCGCAGTATTGCTCCTCGCCCTCGGCGCAGGACGCGCAGTGCTGGCAGCTGTCGACCATGCAGCCGACACCGGCCAAATCACCGACTTTGAACATGCTGACATCGGTGCCCACCGCCGTGACACGGCCGACGATTTCATGGCCGGGCACAGAGGGGTACAGGGTGTTGTTCCATTCGTTGCGGGCGGTGTGCAGATCGGAGTGGCACACGCCGCAATAGAGAATATCGATTTGTACGTCATCCGCCCCCGGCGCACGGCGCTCGAAGGTAAAGGGCTTGAGGGAATCCTTGGCGTTCTGGGCGGCGTAGCTGTAAGTCTTGGCCATTACGTTCACCTGTGTAATCGGATGCTTGAAGTCAGATGACTAGCATAGACGCTGAATCGTTCAATCAAGCACGCCTGTACAATTCGCACCGCCGCCTCGTCCCTAAGCTCATGGCTTCGATCCGATAGACAGTGCTGGAGAGTGGGCATGTGTAAACGAGTGATGAAGGTTTCCCTGGCACTGACGCTGCTGGCCGGCCAAATGATGGGCAGTGCGTTCGCGGCAACGCCCGCAGTGGCCGTGGCACCGCAATACGACACCAGCCATGTTTACGTAGCACCGGCCGATGTCGACCGTTTTGCCCAGAGTTTCCTGGCCACCTTCGGCGGCAAAAGCACCCCCCAGGTGGTAGTAAATGTACTGCCGGTGCCGAGCAGCACCACCTCGCAATTGCTGCAAACCCCGGCGGGCACGGTGTCGTTGTTTGGTTTCACTACGCCGATCCCGCACCCGTTCGGCCAGGAGCGCAACGGTTACCTGGTCAAGGACATGGACCTGGCACTCAAGGCGGCCCGGGAAAACGGTGCGGCGGTGATCGTCAGCGACTTCCCGGATCCGATCGGGCGTGACGCGGTGGTGCAGTGGCCAGGCGGCGTGAACATGCAGCTCTACTGGCACACCAAGACCCCGGATTACGCCGCGTTCCAGACCGTGCCGGAAAACCGCGTGTACCTCAGCCCCGACCGTGCCGACAGCTTTATCAAGTCGTTCCTGGGCTTCTCCCACGGCAAAGTCCTGGCCGATGACAAACACGCGCGTGGCGTGGATATCGGTCAAGCCAGCGGCAGCTATCGTCGTGTCGACATCGAGTCGCCGTTCGGGCGCATGGCAGTGCTGGTCACCAACGGCCAACTGCCCTATCCGTTCGGCCATGAAACCACCGGCTATCAAGTGGCTGACCTGACGGCCACCTTGGGCAAGGCCACCGGCTCCGGCGCCAAAGTGGTGGTGCCCGCCTTCGACAGTAAAGACCGTCGCAGTGCGTTGGTCGAGTTCCCGGGCGGTTACGTCGCCGAGATCCATCAACTCAACGCGGCAAAATGACCCGTCGCACAGGCTGGGGCCTGGCCGTGCTGTGGCCGCTGCTCGCCGGCAGCGTCCACGCCGATGAGCAAGCGACACGCCCGGCCATCAAGGCCAATCGCTGGCAGGAAGACTGGTCGGTACTGCAAAACCCGGCGCTGCGCACGCAACCGCTGGACAGCTTGAAGTACATCCCGTTGTCAGGTGCCAACCCGTTTACCTACCTGTCTCTGGGCGCGACCCTGCGTGAGCGCTTCGAGATGAACGATGCCAGTGGTTTCGGCGTGCGCGATGTGAAGCGTGATCGCTACCTGATCCAACGCTTCCAGGTGCATGCCGACCTGCATCTGAACGAAAACTGGCGAGTGTTCACCCAGCTCGAAGATGTGCGTGCGTATGACAAGACAACGATCGGCGGCGCCGACCAGAATCGCGTCGACCTGCGCCTGGCCTTTGCCGAGTACGTCAATGCCTTCAGCAGCGGCACGCTGAAGGCACGTGTCGGGCGTCAGGATTTCGCCTTCGACCTGCAGCGCTTCATCTCATCGCGGGACGGTCCGAATGTGCGGCAATCCTTCGATGCGCTGTGGGCCGACTGGGAGACATCCAACTGGCGCTTTATCGGGATTGCCAGCCAGCCGGTGCAGTATCAGGACGGGCGGCATTTCGACGACAAGTCCAACAGCGACGCGCGCTTCCACATGGTGCGGGTCGAGCGCCTGGTGGGCGGCAAGAACGAGTTGTCGGCCTACTACGGCGTGTATGAACGCAGCGCGGCGCATTACCTGGACGCAGACGGCGACGAAACCCGCCACCTGTTCGACGCACGCCTGGGCGGCGCGGCCATGGGCTTTGACTGGGACGTCGAAGCGATGCTGCAAAGTGGTTCGGTGGGCAACAAGGATATCCGCGCCTGGGCCGGCGGCAGTCGCACCGGCTATACCTTCGACAGCCTGGCCTGGAAACCGCGCCTGGGCCTGCAACTGGACATCGCCTCGGGCGACCGTAAGACCGGGGATGGCACTGTCGGTACGTTCAACCCGCTGTTCCCCAACGGCTACTACTTTTCCCTGGCGGGCTACACGGGCTACAGCAACCTGATTCACGTCAAGCCGTCGATCACCGTCAAGCCGATCGACAAGCTCAGCGTGCAAACCGCCATCGGCCTGCTCTGGCGCCAAACCACCAGCGATGCGGTGTACACCCAGCCCAACTTGCCGGTGGCCGGCACCGCAGGCCAGGGTGATCGCTGGACCGGTGCCTACGCGCAATTGCGCACCGACTATGTATTCAGCCCCAACCTCACCGGCGCCGTCGAGGCCGTGCACTACGACGTCGGCCAGACCCTGCGTGATGCCGGTGGTGATGACAGCAATTACCTGGGGGTCGAGCTGAAATTCAGCTGGTAGGCCCAACCAAGCACACCCGTACAAGCCCCGCGTACGGTTTACACCAATAGTGACGCTGAGCTTTTTTCGCTACCCAAGGAGTTTTCCATGAGCACTTTTGTTGCCAAAGACGGTACCCAGATCTACTTCAAGGACTGGGGCAGCGGTAAGCCCGTGCTGTTCAGCCACGGCTGGCCACTGGACGCCGACATGTGGGAATACCAGATGGAATACCTCAGCAGCCGTGGCTTTCGCACCATCGCGTTCGACCGCCGTGGCTTCGGCCGCTCTGACCAGCCGTGGACCGGTAACGACTACAACACCTTCGCCGACGATATCGCGCAGTTGATCGAACACCTGGACCTCAAGGACGTGACCCTGGTGGGCTTCTCCATGGGCGGCGGCGACGTGGCGCGTTATATCGCGCGCCACGGCAGTGCTCGCGTTGCCGGCCTGGTGCTGCTGGGTGCGGTCACGCCGATCTTCGGCCAGAAACCAGACTACCCGCAAGGCGTGCCCAAAGACGTGTTCGACGGCATCAAGGCCGGCCTGCTGAAGGACCGCGCGCAATTTATCAGCGATTTCAACACACCGTTCTTCGGCATCAACAAGGGCCAGACGGTCTCTGAAGGCGTACTGACCCAAACGCTGCAAATCGCGATGCTAGCGTCCCTCAAATCGACCGTGGATTGCGTCACCGCCTTCTCCGAGACCGACTTCCGCCCGGACATGGCCAAGATCGACGTACCGACCCTGGTCATCCACGGGGACGGCGACCAGATCGTACCGTTCGAGACCACCGGCAAAGTCGCCGCGGCCTCGATCAAAGGCGCCGAACTGAAAGTCTACAAAGAGGCGCCACACGGATTCGCCGTGACCCATGCCCAGGCCTTGAATGAAGACCTGCTGGCGTTCCTGAACCGCTGAAATACCTGTACCACCCTCTCCTTATTTCGGCCGGGCTTGCCCGGCCTTTTTTTGCTCAAGAGAAACGTTGGTTCAATACCAGCCGCCCCGGCCCGGCAATCAGTACACTGGTGAAGATGATCAACAGCAACCAGCCGAATTGCCCCTCAAACAACGTCCACTCCGGGTGCACCACCAGCATGGCGATCAACAGCACCGCCAGGATCGGCAGGCACGCCAGGCGCACCAACACCCCCGCAACGATCAACAAAGGGCACAGCACTTCGGCGAAAATCGCCAGCAACAGCGTGACGTGCGCCCCCAAGTGAAACGGGTCCTCGATCACCTTCAGCTGTTCGCTGTAGTTCAACACCTTGGTCAAACCGTGTACCCAAAGCAGGAACAGCGCCCCGCTGCCCCGCAGAAACAACAGCCCAATATCCTGAGTTTTTGATTCGTTCATAAGCGACCTGCCTGGGTGAACACCGCCGGCACCTGCGCGACGGTGATATCGGAGGCGATTGTGGGCCCGCCACACCACAGGAAATTGCAAGCCTGTGCTGACTACTCCCCCGTGCCCGCAAATGCCGCGACAATTTCATCGATCACCACCCGCACCCGTGCGGTATGGCGCAGGTCGGCGTGGGTCACCAGCCACACGTCATACGGCAAGGGCCGCGTGCGCTCGGGCCACAGACGCACCAGCCCATCACGTTCGCCGGTGTACACCGGGATCTCGCCGACGCCGATGCCGGCCGCAATGGAGCGGCGCACCAGCAGGCTGGAACTCAAGGCCGCGACAATGCGTCCGCGCCCCGGGGGCTCAGCGACCAGGGTCATGTCCTTCTGGCTTTGCAGGTAGGGTTGGTAGACGACCAGGTCATGGCCTTCGAACAGGCTTCCCTGCTCCGGCACGCCGTGGCGGTCGATGTAGTCCTGAGAGGCAAACAGCCCTACCGGCCAGCGTGCAATGCGCCGGGCGATCAGGTCGGGGTTGTCCGGGCGGGTGTTGCGCACGGCGATATCGGCTTCGCGCTTGGCCAGGCTGAGGATCTGGGTGGAGGCATCCAGTTGCACGCGCACGTCGGGGTGTTTGTCGTGCAGGCGTGCAATCGACGGAATCAGGAAGTCGATGGCCAGGGAGTCGGTGGTGCTGACCCGCACGGTGCCGGTCAGGCGGTCATCCAGGCCCTGGATCTGGCGCTCCAGGTCGAGGGCTGAGCGTTCCATTTTCTCCACCGAGAGCAACGCGGCTTCGCCTACTGCCGTGAGTGCGTAACCTTCGGACGTGCGCAGAAACAAGGTGGCGCTCAAGGACTTTTCCAGCGCGTTGACCCGCCGACCCACCGTGGCCTGATCCACGCCCAACACCCGTGCGGCGCCGCGCAGTGTGGATTCTCGGCAGACCGCCAGAAAGACCCGTGCATCATCCCAATTCATGCTTGCTCCTCGTGATGCATATATGCATCGGCGTACCGTTTAATCGCAGCATTATTGCATCAGAAAACCCGGATATGCTGGGCGCCAGAGAAAAATACCCGGGACCGCCATCATGCTCGACACACACGCCCCACCCCGCAGCTCAGTCTGGCTGCCCATCTTCGCCGGCCTCTGCGCCAGCCTGGTCAGTATCGGCCTGGCGCGGTTCGCCTATACGCCGTTGATCCCGACCTTGATCCAGGCGCAGTGGTTTTCCGCCAATGATGTGGTCTACCTCGGCGCCGCCAACCTGGTGGGTTACCTGATCGGCGCGCTGCTCGGCCGCCCCATCGCCCAGCGCACCTCGAACAAGACCGCGCTGCGCATGATGATGGTGGCGGTGACCCTGGCGTTCTTCGCCTGTGGCTTCCCGTTGTCGGTGGTGTGGTTCTTCGCCTGGCGGCTGCTGTCGGGGATTGCCGGTGGCGCGATCATGGTGTTGGTGGCGGCGACCGTGTTGCCCCACGTACCGGCGGCACGCCGTGGCTTGGCCAGCGGCGCGATCTTCCTCGGTATCGGCCTGGGCATTGCTGGCTCCGGCACCCTCGTACCGCCCTTGTTGAACCTGGGTTTGCAACAGACCTGGTTTGGCCTGGGCCTATCGGCGCTGGTGTTGACGGGCGCCAGCTGGTTCGCCTGGCCCACCGGCACACTGCATGAAGCAGCGGCCCCCACGGGCACTTCAGCGCGGACACCCTCCGGCGTGTACCTGCTGTTTGCCCAGTACGCCTTCATGGCCGCGGGCCTGGTGCCGGCGATGGTGTTCCTGGTCGACTACGTGGCCCGAGGCCTGGGTGACGGTGCGCATATCGGCGCGATGATCTGGGTAATGTACGGCCTGGGCGCGATTGTAGGGCCGGTGACCTACGGGTTCCTCGCCGACAAACTCGGTGCCCGCTTGAGTATCCGCGTGGTGCTGGTGGTGCAGGCGATTGCGGTCGGCCTGTTGCCGTTTACCGGCTCCTTTACCGCCCTGGCGGTGCTCGCGGTGGTCCTCGGTTCCTTCCCGCCAGGTATCGTGCCGCTGGCACTGGCGCGGGTGCATGAACTGCTGCCCAACCATCATCAGCAACACGTGGCGTGGAGCCGCGCCACGGTGTCCTTCGCGACGTTCCAGGCGCTGTCCGGGTTTGCCTACTCGGCGCTGTTCAACAGCAGCGGCGGCCAGCATGCGCTGTTGTTCATGATCGCTGCCGGGGCCATTGTGGTCGCATTGGCACTGGAACTCGGCATGATTGTGCTGAACCGTCGGCCGCTCGACACGGTCCCAACCCATACGCTCATCGCTGCAGGTAATCTGAAATGACGCTTCCTCAAGAAATGACCCTGATCGAAATCACCACCCCCGGCGGGCCTGAGGTGCTGCAACCACGCCACGCCGAGGTGCCTGTCGCAGGCCCCGGCGAGATCCTGATCCGCGTGCATGCCGCCGGGGTCAACCGGCCTGACGCCCTGCAACGCGCCGGCAAGTACCCGATGAAACCGGGCTTCAGTCCGATTCCAGGGTTGGAAGTAGCCGGTGAAGTCGTGGCGCTGGGCGAAGGCGTGAGCGAATACCAGTTGGGCGACAAAGTCTGTGCTCTGACCAACGGCGGTGGCTACGCGCAGTTTTGCAGCGTGCCGGCCAGTCAGGCCCTGCCCATTCCTGAAGGCATGGATTGGATTCAAGCTGCTGCGGTACCGGAAACGTTCTTCACCGTATGGGCCAACCTGTTCGGCCTCGGCGATGCGCACACCGGCCAGCGCGTGCTGATCCATGGCGGCACCAGCGGTATCGGCACCACCGCACTGATGCTGTGCCGCGAGTTCGGCATCCAGGCCTTCGCCACCGCTGGCAGCGCCGATAAGTGTGCAGCGATTGCCAAGCTGGGCGCCGAGCCCATCAATTATCGCGAGCAGGATTTTGCCGACGTCATTGCGCAGCAGACCGACAATCAGGGCGTCGATGTGATCCTCGACATCATGGGCGCCTCGTACTTCAACAACAACCTCAAGGCCCTGGCCATGGACGGTCACCTGGTGATGCTGGGGTTCCTGGGAGGCGGCAAGGCCAATGATGTCGACCTGCTGAGCATCCTCGCCAAACGTGCGGTGATTACCGGCTCACTCCTGCGGGCACGCAGCAAAGACGAAAAAGCCGCCATCGCCGAGCAACTGCGCGAATACATCTGGCCGGTGCTGGCCGCCGGGCGTTGCTTGCCGATTATCGACAAGGTGTACGCCTACACCGACGCCGCCCAGGCCCATGCACGGATGGAGGGTGGGGATCATATTGGGAAGATTGTGTTGCGGGTGGAGTAACGCTGATCGTGGCCTTGTGAAGATCCAGTGTGGGAGCAGGCAAGCCAGCTCCCACATGGGTCAGCTTTGCGGGACTACTCGGCGTATACCGGGTAATCGATGTACCCCGCTGCCGTCCCGCCATATAAACCCTCGGCCTTCAGCGGATTCAACGGCCATCCGTTGAAAATCCGCTGCGGCAGGTCTGGGTTGGCAATGAACGGCCGCCCGAACGCGATCAAGTCCGCCAGCCCGGCTTCGACCAAATCAGCGCCGCGTTCAGCGGTGTAGCGGCCGGCGTAGATGATGCGCCCACTGAAGGTTTCGCGCACTGCGCGGCGGAACGATTCGGGCAATACCGGGGCGTTATCCCAGTCGGCTTCGGCAATGGACACATAGGCGATGCCCGACGCCTCCAGCACCTTGATCGCTTCGAGGTAGGTGTGGTGCGGGTCGTCTTCCACCAGGCCGATATACACCCGGTCCTGATCAGTGCCGCTGAACAGCGGTGAGAAACGCACCCCCAGGCGCTCTGGCCCGACCACTGCGCTGACGGCTTCGACGATCTCGCGCAGAAAGCGCAGGCGGTTGTGCAGCGAGCCACCGTATTCATCGTCACGCTGATTGGCGTGGGCCGAGATGAACTGGTTGACCAGGTAACCATTCGCCGAATGGATCTCGACCCCATCGAACCCGGCATCCAGCGCATTGCGCGCCGCCTGGGCGTAGTGCCCAACCAGTTCCTCGATCTCCAGGGTGGTCAAGGCACGCGGCACAGGCGGTTGCTTCAACTCACCCTCGCCCGGTGCCGTTTCGATGAAGGCCTTGGCCTGCAGCGCCTGGATTGCCGACGGTGCGACAGGTGCCGCGCCGTCTGGCTGCAAGGCGTTATGGGACACCCGGCCAACGTGCCACAGCTGGGCGAAGATCACCCCGCCTTCGGCGTGCACCGCGTCGGTGACCTTGCGCCAGCCGTCAATCTGCGCCGGGGTGTAGATGCCTGGCGTCCAGGCATAACCCTGGCCACGCGGTTCAATCTGTGTGCCTTCGCTGACCATGAAACCGGCACTGGCACGCTGGCGGTAATAGTCAGCCATCAAGTCGGTGGCGATATCACCCGGCTGGGCACTGCGCTGGCGTGTCAACGGCGGCAACACAATACGGTTGTTCAGCGTATGGTGACCCAGCTTTACTGGGGTATTAAGCACATTGTCAGTCATTCAATAATTTCCAAATTCTGGACGTGCTAAAGCATTGGCGACTTATAAAAGTCGCCAATGCAGTAAGCGGTTAGTTAAGTTAAGCGGTGAGTGTCAGCAGGGCTTTGGCGACGTCACTGGAACTACCAGGGTTTTGCCCGGTTACCAATAAACCATCGGTAATGACAAAGGATTGCCAGTCAGCACCTTTCTCATAAAGGCCGCCCAACCGCTTGAATTCATCTTCAACCAGGAACGGCACTACATCGGTCAGTTCCACCGCTGCCTCTTCCGAGTTGGAGAACCCGGTAACGCGACGCCCCTTGACCAACGGTTGACCATTGACCGCCTTGACGTGACGCAAGGCGCCCGGTGCATGGCAGACAAAGCCGATCGGCTTGCCAGCGCGCTCGAAGGACTCGATCAGGGCGATCGACACCGGCGACTCCGCCAGGTCCCACAGCGGGCCGTGGCCGCCTGGGTAGAACACGGTGTCGAAGTCATCGGCGTTGACCGAATCCAGCTTCAGCGTGGTCGCCAGGGCCTGTTGCGCAGCCGTATCGGCGGCGAAGCGGTGGGTCTGTTCGGTCTGGAAGTCCGGCTGGTCGCTTACCGGATCCAGAGGCGGCTGGCCGCCGGCCGGTGAAGCCAGCACAATCTCGGCACCGGCGTCCTTGAACGCGTAATAGGGGGCGGCAAACTCTTCGAGCCAGAAGCCGGTCTTGCGCCCGGTATCGCCGAGCTGGTCGTGAGAGGTCAGTACCATTAATACTTTCATTTTCCAGTGCCTCGATAAGTGTGGTTGTCAGTCTGTTCAGGCTGCCCCAACAACTGCCGGGTCAACCCCAGTGCCTCGTCGAAAGGCGCCGCTGTGCGGGTGATCTTGCTCATGACGCTGGTCCCCAGCCACAACGCATACAGGCGCTGGGCCAGGCTTTCGGGGCGTTGCGTAATGATGACCGAACCGTCGTCGACGCCCTGCTGCAAGGCCTCGGCGAGCAAGCCGATGGTGCGTGCGGTGCCGCGTTGCAGGGCCAGGCGCATCGGCTCTGAAAGGTCTGACACCTCGGCACCGAGTTTGACGGCAAGGCATTTGCCTGCATCGGTACAGCCGGTCTGGTTGTCGATCCAAGACTGCCAATAACGCATCAACTTGGCGTGACGGGTTAAACCCGGCTGGTCGAACAATTGCTGCATGCCGTGCACGTAGTGGTCGAAGTAGTGGTCGAGCAATACGACGCCGAACGCATCTTTGGAGGTGAAGTAGTGATAAAACGAACCTTTGGGTACTTGGGCGGCTTGCAATATTTCGTTCAGGCCTACCGCAGAAAATCCTTTGCGACCGACAAGACGTTGCGCGGTATCCAGAATGGTCTGTTTTGCACTTTTGGTTTCGCTGTTCATGCTTCATCCCGTCCGATTAGACCAGTCGTCTAGTTCGTTGAGGGAATCTTAGGAGGCTGTCCAGACCCGCACAATGTCAGATCCGCAAGGATTCCGGACATGACGCGAAGGCAGTTGCCGTTTACCCGGCACGCGCCGACAATCCCCCTTCCCGCGCCCTTTGGAGAATGACGATGCACAGCGTTGCGCTGATGGTTTACCCGAACTTCCAATCCCTGAGCCTCAGCCTGGGTTCGGTGTTCGAGTGCGCGAACCTGCTGCGCGGCGAGCCGGCCTATGAATTTCATCTGGTCTCGGAGAGCGGCGGCGCGGTGATGACGTCCCAAGGGTTCTCGGTGAACACCACGCCGATCCGGCCGGAGGGTTACGACACCCTGATCGTCAGCGGCTACCTGGAATTCCGCCTGCCGGAAGCCAACCTGCTGGAACTGGTCAAGGCCGCCTCGGCCCAGTCGCGGCGCGTCGCCTCATTGTGCATGGGCATTTTCGTGCTGGCCGAAGCCGGCCTGCTGGAAGGCAAGCGCACCACCACCCACTGGATTCACGCCCCGGCCTTTCGCAAGCGCTACCCGGACATTCGCCTGGAAGAAGACAAGCTGTTTATCGTCGACGGCCACGTGTGGACCGGCGCCGGCATGAGTGCCGGCGTCGACCTGGCCTTGGCCATGGTGGAGAACGACTTGGGCAGCGACCTGGCACGCCGCATCGCGCGCAAGCTGGTGATCGCCCAGCGGCGCGGCAGTGAGCAATCGCAGTTGTCGGCGCTGTTGGAATTGGACCCGAAATCGGACCGCGTACAACTGGCCCTGGCCTACGCCCGCGAGAACCTGACCCACGATCTGTCCGTGGAAGCCCTGGCCGATGTCGCCCGCCTGAGCCCGCGCCAATTCAGCCGGGTGTTCCGTGAAGAAACCGGGCAAACGCCGGCCAAGGCCATCGAGTCCCTTCGGGTAGAAGCCGCACGGGCGATGATGGAGACCAGTCGCCACCCGGTTGAGGTGGTGGCCCGCGAAACCGGGTTTGGGGATCGCGAGCGCATGCGCCAGGCGTTTTTAAGGGCGTTTGGGCAGCCGCCGCAGGTGATGCAGCAGGCGCTGTTTATCCCAGGTTAGGCTGATAGCCAAACAGCGATTTCACTTCCAGATAGTCCTCCAGGCCAAATACCCCCCACTCACGGCCATTACCGGACTGCTTGTACCCGCCAAAGGGCGCGCCGTTATCCGCCTTGCTGCCATTGAGGTGGACCATCCCCGTGCGCAGACGGCGGGCGACCCTGCGCGCGCCTTCCAGCGTGCCGGCCGTGACGTAACCCGACAGGCCATAGGGGCTGTCATTGGCGATGGCAATCGCCTGTTCTTCGCTGTCGTAGGGAATGATCACCAACACCGGCCCGAACACCTCTTCGCGGGCAATCGGCAGGTCGGGGTGGACATTGGCAAAGACCGTGGGCCTCACGTAGAAGCCGCGGTTGATGCCTGCCGGCCGCCCTGCACCACCGCATACCGGTGGGATGTCCACGGCCGCCAACAGCGCCTGCACCCGTTCGAACTGCGCCTGGTTGGCCAGGGGGCCCATGGCAGTCGCTGGATTGCTATCGTCAAAGCAGACCTGCGCGGCAATCTCCTGGGCGATCGCCACCGCCCGCGCTTGCAAGGCCCGGGGCACCAGCAGGCGCGTCGGCGCATTGCAGGACTGGCCGCTGTTGCGAAAACAGCTGCTCACACCGTGTCGCACGGCAGCGTCCAGGTCCGCATCGGCAAGAATCAGGTTGGCCGACTTGCCGCCCAGCTCCTGAGAGACACGCTTGACCGTGTCCGCTGCCGCCTTGGCCACAGCGATGCCCGCGCCGGTGGAACCGGTAAACGAGACCATATCGATCCCGGCATGCCGGGCGATGCCGTCGCCCATCGTAGGACCGTCGCCATTGACCAGGTTGAACACGCCCTTGGGCACCCCGGCATGGTCCAGGATATCGGCCAGCAGCATCGCCGACAGCGGCGCCTTTTCACTGGGCTTGAGCACCATCGTGCAGCCCGCGGCCAGGGCCGGCGCGAGCTTGCAGGTGAGTTGGTTGAGTGGCCAGTTCCACGGTGTGATCAGGCCGCACACCCCTATCGGTTCGCGGCTGATCAGGGTGCTGTCGTGGGCGTATTCGAAGGCATATGTCTTGAGCACGTCATACGCACGCTGCAAGTGGCCCAACCCCGCGGGCACATGGGCACTGCGCGCCAGCGAGAGCGGCGCGCCCATTTCCTGGTGCACGCATTGCGCCAGGGCTTCGCTGTGCTGGCGATAGCCATCGATGATCGCCGCCAGCAGTTCCAGGCGTTGCTCGCGCGTCCATTGCCCATAGCTGTCGAAGGCCCGCCTGGCCGCGGTGACGGCGCGGTCGAGGTCGGCCAGGGTGCCGAGGCTGATGGTGGCGACGGTTCGCTCCGTCGTCGGGTCGACCACCGGCAAGGTGTCGCCGCCGAGGGGCTTGACCCACTGCCCGTCGATGTAGAAATCCAGGTGATTCATCGCGTCGCCTCAAGTGCCTTGCCCAAGGTGCTGAACACCTGCGCGACCTGTTCCTGGTTGATGATGAGTGGCGGCGACAGCACGATGTTTTCGCCGGAGGCGCGCACCAGCACGCCCGCCTCGAAACACCGCTGGGCCACCTCTGCCGCCCGCGCTCCGGGGGCGCCCTCGCGGGGCTTGAGCTCGACCGCGCAAAGCAGGCCGATGGCACGCACATCCAGCACCAGCGCCTGCTCACGCAAGGCCAGCGCGGTGTTCTGCCACAACGGCGCAATCTGCCGCACATGCGCATTGAGGCCCAGCTCTTCGTGCACCTCCAGGGTCGCCAAACCGGCGGCGCAGGCCAGTGGATGGGCCGAATAGGTGTAACCGTGCATCAGCTCGATGGCCTGCTCCGGGCCTTGCATGAACGCCTCGTACACCGCGCCGCTGACCAGCACGCCGCCCATGGGCACCGCGCCGTTGGTGAGGCCCTTGGCCAAGGTCATCAAGTCCGGGGTGACGCCAAAGGCCTCGGCGGCGAATCCATGGCCCACGCGGCCGAAGCCAGTGATGACTTCATCGAAGATCAACAGCAGGCCGTGCCGATCACAGATCTCGCGCAGCTTTTGCAGGTAGCCCAGGGGCGGCGCGTAGACCCCACCCGAGCCGGTGACCGGTTCGACAATCACTGCCGCCACCGTAGCCGGGTCGTGTACTTCCAGTAAGTGCAGCAACGCATCCGCATAATGCGCGCCCTGCTCCGGCTGGCCGAGGCTGAAACGCGAGCCAGCGTCATAGGGCAGCGGCAAGTGCGCCACGTCGCCGAGCAACGGCCCGAAGTCACGCTTCTGCCGGCCGATGCCCGACACCGACAGACCGCCAAACCCCATGCCGTGGTAACCCTTGGCGCGGCCGATCAGCTTGGTGCGCCGGCTATCGCCTCGGGCCTGATGATAGGCGCGCGCGATCTTCAAAGCGGTGTCCACGGCCTCGGAACCGGAGTTGGTAAAGAACACCTTGTCCAGGTTGGCCGGCGCTTTGGCAACCAACTGATCCGCCAGGGTCAGCGCCGCCGGGTGGCTCATTTTGAACGAGGACACAAAGTCCAGGCGCCCTGCCGCTTCGCGAATGGCCTCGACGATACGGGGCTGGCCATGCCCGGCATTGACGCACCACAACCCGGCCATCGCATCGAGCACATCGCGCCCTTCGGTGGTGGTGTAGTGCATGCCGGCGGCGCGGTCGAACAGCATCGGTTGGCGGTTGAAGGGGCGCATCGCGGTAAAGGGTGCCCACAGGGAAGAGGTCATCGGTTGTACTCCTTAAAGCGGGATTCGTGAGCCGATCAGGGTCGGGCGTTGCAGGGCACCGGCGTTGGTGTTGACGCCCCGGTCGAAACGCAGGCGCCCGTCTTGCACGCGGCCGGTAACGTGGTCGCCAAAGGCGGTTTCGACGAAGCGCCAGTCCATACGTAACTCACCTTCCGTGGACCAGCAGGCCTGCGCGACCACGGCGGTCTGTTCAGGCTGATACTGGTGGTGCAAGTAATTGCCGGTGAGGCTGGTGAGGGTCTCGATCGGCTGTCGGAAACCGGCGCGCACGTGATGAGTGCCGCGATGATCCACCAGGGTGAAATCGCAGTAATCCGCCTGGAAATCGAAGGCCACTTCGCGCACGCCATCCTCATTCGGTTCAATGGCGAAACGGCCCTGCAGTGCACGGCTGGCGGGCGAGCTTTGCAAACCCTGCAGCGTCGGCAGGCGCAGGCCGTCGATCAGCGCATCCAGTTGCGCCTGGCTGGCATTGGCATCAACGGCGGTACGCCCCAGCGCCGGGAACAGGTGCTGCCACAGCGCCGCGTGCAAACGCTTTTCCCCCAGGCGCAGGCCGCAGGTGAAGACAATCACCGTGTCCTGTTCCGGCAGCACCATGCACTGCTGGCCGAACACGCCCGAGGCGTAATAACCGCCGTGTTCGGTCATCCACCATTGGTACCCATAGCCTTCACGCTGGGCTTCATTGGCTTTGTTCTTGTCGCGCGGCAGGTACTGCTTGCCGTCGAACTCACCCATCCACACGTCCTGCACCTGATTGCGCGTGGCCTCACCGACCCACTCTGGCGACAGCAACTGGCGCCCTTGCCATTGGCCGTGGTTGAGGTGCAACACGCCAAACTTCAACGAATCTTCGCTGGTGCAACTCAAGCCATTGCCTCCAGAGTTGAACCCACCGGGAGCCAGGTCCCACTCCAGGTGATCGAGGCCCAGATAGTCGAGGACGCGCGCCTGCAACAACGCGTGCATCGTCTGCCCAGTGACCTGGGTGACGATGGCCGACAACATGAAACTTGACGCACTGCTATAGATAAACGACTGCCCAGGTGGCTCGTCCACCGGCTCATTGAGAAAGGCTTCGACCCAGCTGCTTTGCAGGTTGCGCCAATCGCCGCCAGAAATGCCACGGGTGTGACCGGTGCGCATGGTCAGCAGGTCTTCCACGGTCATGGCCGCCAGGTTGGCGCTGATGGGTTGCGGGCACAGCTCGGGAAAAAAGCTCACCACCTTGGCATCGAGGCTCAAGCGACCGTCGTCGATCAACAGGCCGATCGCCGTGGCCGTCCAGCTCTTGGTGGCCGAATGCTGCACGTGCAGGCGATGCGCCGAATAGGGCTGCCAGTACGCCTCGGCCACCACCGCACCCTGGCGATACAGCAGGAAACTGTGCAGCTCTAGGCCTTGCTCGGTCACGGCCTGGAGGAAGTCAACAACGCCGGCCGGGTCGACGCCGCGCTCATGGGGCAAGGCTCTGGGCAGCGGGATGTAGGTCATGATGGGTCCTCAATGATGTTTTTATATTTCAAATAATGCAGATAAAGATTTATTCGCTGCGGCCCTGATGTATTTGAGCCCCCTATAATTCAGTTTTTCCGGGTATCCTTGCCTCCCCTGTCACAGGAACGACCTCGCACCATGTCCCAACTCACCTCGCTGCAGACCAAAGTCGCCGGCCAGATCCTTGCCGCCATCGCCAGCGGCGACCTGCAACCCGGTCTGCACCTCAAGGAAGTGGAACTGGCCCAACGCCTGGGCGTCTCGCGCTCGCCCATTCGCAGCGCACTGGCGTACCTGGCCGAACAGAAAGCCATTGAGCCGCTGCCGCAACAGGGCTATCGCGTACCGCTGGAAACCACCGAAGGCTTGGCGCAGCACTTCACCGAGCTGCACAACGAAGAGGACGAGCTGTACACGCGGCTGATCGACGACCGTCTGAACCAGGTGCTGCCCGACCAGATCTCCGAGAGCGACCTGCTGCGCCGCTATGGGGTCGGCAAAAGCGTGCTGCGCCGCTGCCTGTTGCGCCTTTCCGACGAAGGCGTGATGCAACGCAAGCACGGACACGGCTGGCAGTTCCTGCCGACGCTGAATAGCCCGCAGACTCGCTTCGAGAGCTACCGCTTCCGCATGCTGCTGGAGCCAGCCGGGTTGCTGGAGCCGACCTTCAAGATCAACCCCGAACAATTCCGTCGTTGCCGCGAACGCCAGATGGAACTGCTGGAAGGCAAAGTCGATGGGCAACGCTTTATCGAATACAACGCCGAATTCCATGAACTGCTGGCGGCGGCATCGGGCAACGGCTACATCCTGCAGGCGATCCAGCAGCAGAACCGGTTGCGTCGACTGACCGAGTTCCACACCGTGAACAATCAGGAAAGGGTCAAGGTCTCGTGCTGTGAACACCTGGCGATTCTGGATGCCCTGGAGCAAGGCGATAACGAATGGGCGTCGACGCTGCTGCATCGACACCTGGATATGGCGAGCAAGTTGCGCGTGGCACGCAACAAGGGATGAGGGGCGCGCGCCCATGCCCCTGACGGGCCCGACCCGGCCTCGAAGCACGCTCGAAACCGGCCAGACCTTAACCACACACGCAACCCCTGTCGCAATGGACATGTAAACCGACAGACCGCCATCGCAGGCAAGCCAGCTCCCACACTCACACCACGTCGCCCCCACTTTCATTACCAAAGCGCCACGGTATAACCGACAATCACCCGGTTCTCATTCATATCCCGTAAATAGTTAGCCTTGCTCAACCCATTGCGCCAACGCAACGACACCCCTTTCAGCGTTCCAGACTGAAACACATACCCCAAATCGATATCCCGCTCCCACTCACGTCCCTCCCCCGCAAACCCCTTCACCTGCGCCTGATCACCCTTGGCCCAACGCGTTGAAAACGTCAGCCCCGGTACACCCAGCGCCGCAAAATCAAAGTCATAGCGCGCATGCCAGACCCGCTCATTGGTCTGCGAGAAATTACTCAACTGATACTCGGAAAACAGATAGGTATTGGTCCCGTCCACATAAGTAAACGGGGTGTCCCCATACTGCTCCTGATACCCCCCACCCAGACTGTGCCCCTTGTAGCTGAACATCGCCCGCGTACTCAGCGCACGGTTATCCACCTTGCCCGCCAAGCCAGCACCGGACTTGTCCGCATCGAAATAACGGATATCCGTCTTGAGCGTGCCGCCGCCCAGGGCGAAGCTGTTTTTCAACCCTACGAAATGCTGCTGGTAGATATCCTCCAACTGCGCAAAGTGGTAGCTCAACGTCATCCCCGGCGTGAGCTTGTAATCGCCACCGGCAAAGCGGAAACGATCACTCTTGGCGGTGCTTTTGTAGGCACCGCTCTGGCTGGTCAGCCCCATGTCTTCGTATTCGGTGGATTCGCGCTGCTTGGTCTGGTCGATCTGCCCGCCGATCAACGCCAGCCCGGCGATGTCCGTGGACGTCACCTGAGTGCCCCGGAAGGTCTGCGGGAACAGTCGGCTGGTGTTGGGCTGCAAGGTCGGCAGGTCCGGCAGCAGGTAACCGCTGCGCAGCTCGCTCTGGGCGAAGCGCACCTTGCCGGTCACGCCGTACTTGGAATACTCGTCATGGGCGCGCTTGGAATAGCTCGGCTTGCCCGGCGTGGCATCGTTGTCCCTGGACAACAGGCCGGAGCCGGAGCGGTCCGGGCTGGAATCGAGCTTGAGGCCGAGCATGCCTACCACGTCCACACCAAAGCCGACGGTGCCTTCGGTAAAGCCAGACTTGAGGTTGAGGATAAATCCCTGGGCCCATTCCTCACGCTTGGATTGCCCGGCGTCTTCACGGTAATCGCGGTTGAAGTAGTAGTTCTTGAGGTCCAGATCTGCCTTGCTGTCCTTGATGAAGTCAGCCTGGGCCGGGGCACACAGCAGCCCCCCGCTCATGAGGCCGACGCCCTTCAAGATCAGGTTGAGAGTGTTGTTGTGCATGTTCTTGGCTCCTGGCAGTCGTTATGGGTGAGTAGGTCTTATTGTTTTTCTGGGCACGACATTCCCCATCGCGCAGACGTGAGGGTCTGCGCGCCGGGTGAAATCAGGGGTTTAAATGGCCGGTCGTATTCGGTAGCCACCGTCCGGCAGTTGCTCCAGCGGGCTGGCGGCGGCCAGCAGTTGCCGGGTGTACGGGTGCTGCGGGTGATCGAAGATCTGCTCGCGCGCGCCCACTTCCACCACATTGCCCTGATGCATCACCGCAACCCGATGGGCAATGCGCTCCACCGCCGCCAGGTCATGGGAAATGAACAGGCAGGCAAAACCGTACTGCGCCTGCAGACGTTCGAACAGTTCGAGGATCTGTTTCTGGATAGTCATGTCCAGCGCCGAGATCGGTTCGTCGGCAATCACCAGTTGCGGGTGTCGCACCAATGCCCGGCCAATGGCGACGCGCTGGCGCTGGCCGCCGGAGAGCTGGTGGGGGAAACGCTCGACAAACTGCTCGCCCAGGCCGATGTCCTTGAGGGTTTGCGTTACCCGTTCACGGCGCTCGGCGGCATTCAGGCCAGGTTCGTGGCGCAACGGTTCGGCGAGGATTTCTCCGATTTTCATCCGCGGGTTCAGGGACGAATAGGGGTCCTGGAAGATCATCTGGCATTGCAGGCGATGGGTACGGTTGGCGGTCTTGAGGATGTCCACGCCTTTGAAGCGGATCGAGCCGGCACAGGGTTTGATCAGGCCCACCAGGGAACGCCCGAGGGTGGTCTTGCCCGAGCCGCTGCCGCCCACCAGCGCCAGGGTTTCGCCGGGGGCGATCACCAGGCTGGCGGAATGCACCACGCGGGTGTGCTGACGCTTGCCCCAGAACGTGGTCGGCCCAGGGTGTTCGATGCACACCTGATCCACTTCAACCAAAGGCTCGTTGCTGACCGGCAAAGGCGCCAGCACGCCCCGACGCGGCAACGCTTCCAACAGCTGGCGGGTGTACTCGGCCTTGGGCGCGAGCAGGATGTCTTCGATGCTGCCCTGCTCCACCGCCTTGCCGTGACGCATCACCACCACCTTGTGGGCGTACCGCGCTACCAGCGACAGGTCATGGCTGATAAACAGGATCGCGGTGCCCTGCTCGCGGGTCAGTTCGAGCATCAACTCGATCACGTCCAGTTGCGCCAGGCAGTCGAGGGCCGTGGTCGGTTCGTCGGCGATCAGCAAGGCCGGGCGCAGCAGCATCACCGAGGCCAACATGATGCGCTGGCGCATGCCACCGGAGAATTGGTGCGGATAGGACTCCAGGCAGCGCTCGGCGGCCTTGATGCCGATACGGCGCAACATGGTCAGGCAACGTTCGCGGATTTGTGGAGGGTCGAGGTCGGTGTGCAGCTTGAGCGCTTCGCTCATCTGTTGGCCGATTTTCAATGCCGGGTTGAGCGACACCATCGGTTCCTGGAACACCATGCCGATGCTGGCGCCGCGAATCGCACGCAGCGCTTCAGTGCTGACACTCGCCAGGTCGCGCCCCTGGAAATCCAGACGTCCGCCGCACACTTGCATCGGCAACGGCAGCAGGCCGATGGCCGCGCGGGCAGCCATGGTCTTGCCGCTGCCGGACTCCCCCACCAGCGCCACGATCTCACCCGGCGCGATGCTGAAACTCAGGTCATCCACCGCCAATGGGCCGTGTTCGCCCACACGGATCTTCAGGTGTTCGACGTTCAACAAAACAGGATTGGCGGACATGTTCACTTCCTCATCCGGGGGTCAAGACGATCACGCAGGGCGTCGCCAAACAGGTTGATCGCCAGCAATGTCAGGCAGATAAACAGCCCGGGGAACACCCCCAGCCAGGGTGCCGAAGCGATGTACGGCCGGCTGCTGGCAAGCATGTTGCCCCAGGTCGCCGCCGGCGGCGGTACGCCCAGGCCGAGGAAGCTCAGGGCGCTTTCCGACAGCAGCGCCCAGCCGAACATGCTGGTGGCCAACACGCACAATGGCGCCAGGCAGTTCGGCGCGATGTGGCGCAGCATGGTGTACAGCTCGGAGTTGCCGATCACCCGCGAGGCTTCGATGTACTCCAGCTCACGCAGGGACAGTACGGTGCCGCGCACCACGCGCACCACCGACGGCGTGTAGGCGATGCCCAGGGCCAGCACGATGCCGTACTTGCTTGCGCCGATGATCGCCATAATGCCCAGCGCCATGAGGATGCCGGGAAAAGCCAGCAGCGCGTCGTTGAACATCATCAACACGCGGTCAGTCCAGCCGCGCAGGTAACCGGCAAGCATGCCAATCAAGGTGCCTGCCAGCACGGCAACGCTGACCGTCAACAGGCTCACCCACAAGCTGGTGCGCGCGCCGATCAACAGACGGCTGAACACATCGCGGCCAAATTCGTCGGTGCCCAGCCAGTGAGCAGCCGACGGGGCCTGGAAGCGCGACATCAGGTCGATCTTCAGCGGGTCGAACGGTGACCACACCAGCCCCATCAACGCCAGCGCAATCAACACCACCAGCAGCCCGCCACCGATCAAGGCGTTGGCCGGCGCCCACACGCGCCGACGCTTGGCCGCTACGGGCACGGCAATAGTCGAACTCATAACTTCACCCTTGGATCGAACAGCGGATAGAGCAGATCCACACACAGGTTGACCAGCACGTAGATAAAGGTGATCAGCAGCAAGCAGCCCTGCAGCACGGGATAATCGCGGGCGAAAATCGCGTCCACCATCAGCCGGCCGATGCCTGGCAGGGTGAACACGGTTTCGAGTACCGCGATGCCACCCAGCAGGTTGCCGAGAATCAGCCCCACCAGGGTCCAGGTCGGCGCGAAGGCGTTGGGCAACGCGTGTTTCCACAACACCGCGCGCTCCGACAAGCCCTTGGCCCGGGCATGGGCGATGTATTCCAGGCGCAGCACTTCGATGGTGCTGGCCCGCGCCATGCGGGTGATCGCGCCGACTTCCACCAGGGTCAAGGTCACCACCGGCAGCACCATGTAGCTCATGGCTTGCCACGGCGCCTGGGAGAAACTGACGTAGCCCACCACCGGCAACCAGCCGAGCTGGATGCCGAACGCGTGCAGCAACAGCAACCCGAGCCAGAAGCTGGGGATCGACAGCAGCAAGGTCGCGATGGACACCAGCCCCAGGTCGAGCGCGCTGTTCTGTTTCCACGCGGCAATCAGGCCAATGGGCACCGCGATCAGCGTGGCGAACAGCACAGCCACCAGCACGATGGTCGCGCTGACGCTGAAGCGGTCGAGAATCAGCGGCAACACCGCCTGCTTGGTGCTGATGGAAAACCCCAGGTCAAAGCTCAACACGGCCTTGAACCAGATCAGAAACTGCGTCACCAGCGAGTGATCCAGGCCGAGGGTGTGGCGCATGTCAGCCAGGCTTTGCGGGTCGGCCATGTCGCCGAGCATCAGCAGCGCCGGGTCACCCGGAATCAGACGGATCAGCGCGAACACCATCACTGAGATCAGCAACAGGGTGGGGACCGCCATGGCCAGTTTTTGCAGGATAAAACGCAACATGCTGGAGGCCCCGTTATTGCGCCGCGAGGCTGACGCCCCACAGCCGTGGCGACGACACCGGCCACGAATGGAAGCCCTTGACGCTGTCACGCAGCGCTGCGGCGACCGTGCCGTTGTAGATGATCACCATCGGCGTGTCGTGGATCATCATGGTGTGCAACTGGTCGAACAGCGCCTGGCGCTTGGCCGTGTCACTCTCGCGCACCGCGTCACGCAGCACCGCCTGGGCCTGTGGGTTGTCCCAGACCTTGCGCGGTTCCTTGGTCTTGTCGCCCATCAGCGAGTCGAAGCTGGTGGCCGGGTCCAGGCGCGAGGAGTAAGAGAACGCCATCATCTGGTAGTTGCCACTCTGGTAGCGTTCCAGTTGGGTGCCCCATTCCAGGGTTTCCATCTGGATGTTCAAGCCGCTGGCCACGGCCATCGCCTGGCTCAGCAGGCCCATGTCGAACATTTGCGAATAGCGTTTGTTGACGATCATCTTGATCGGCTGGCCGTGGTAGCCGGCCTCTTTCAACAGGCGCTGGGCTTCCTGCGGGTCATAGCGATAACCCTGCTTGGCGGTGGCGCTGTAGAACGGACTGGTTTGCGGGATCGCCGAGTTGTTCGGCTCGGAGGTGCCGTTGGAGAGCGCAGTGACCATCTGCCCGTAGTCGAGGGAATGGGCGATGGCCTGACGGATGCGCACATCCTTGAGCAGCGGGTCGTTGGTCTGAAACAGCAGGCCGCAGATGGCCATGATCGGGCTGAACGAGATCTGCACACCCGGCGTGGATTTCAGCTCTTGGGCGTCGCTGGCGCTGACGTTGGGCAACAGGTCGATGTTGTTGGACATCAAGGCGGCCTTGGCCGACGAAGGATCGGGAATCACCATGAAGCGCACGGCGTCGACCAGGGCGGTCTTCTTGCCGGTAAAGCCGTCCGGCCCGGCGTCATCGCGCGGGCTGTAGTCCTTGAAGCGCGACAGCACTACGTACTGTCCGGGCTTCCATTCGCCGAGGCTGAACGGGCCGGTGCCAATCGGCGCTTTCCAGCTGCCGTCCGCCGCCAGCGAGTCGGGGTGCAGGATGCCGCTGCCACCACAATCGGGGCGCGCCATCGAGGCCAGGAACAGGCCGCTGGGCTGGTCGAGGTGGAAGACAACCGTGAGGGGGTCCGGGGTGTCGATGCCGGTGATTTTCGCCCCACCGCGGCCATCGAACTCTGCCAGGCAGCGCCATTGGGTCTTAGGGTTGAGGTAGCGTTCCCACGTCCACTTGACGTCCTGGGCGGTCAGCGTCGCACCGTTCTGGAAGTGCACCCTGTCGCGCAAGGTGAAGGTGTAAGTCATGCCGTCGTCAGAGCGTTTGACCTCGCGGGCCAGCAACGGGCCGACGGAAGCGTCTTCACGGTGGGCCACCAGGCCCTCGACGATGTGCAGCATCACCGTGTCGGTATTTTCGTCACGGTTGACGCCGGGTTCGGTGCTACGGATATCGGCGTTCAGGCCGACACGCAAGGCGGTCTCGGCCTGCGCAAGGCCGGCGCCCAATGCAAGGGTGACGCACAGCGTTCCATTGAGTAAGCGATTCACGGGAGATGTTCTCCTTCGCTGAAAAGACCGGCCAGGGGCAGGAGCCGGCTTCAAGCCTGTGTTAGGTCGTTGTTGTTATGGCCTGATCGAAATCAGTACCGCGGATGTTTTTGTTTTTTTAAATTCGCCTGAACATATTCACAGCAAGCATCATCCTTGTAAATGTTTTTTTAAGCATATAAAAACATTGATAGCTAAATCACAGGCAAAAAAAAGAGGCCGAAGCCTCTTTCAGGGATGAGCCGGCGCGCGTCAATCAGTGCAACGCCGCCCGCGTAATCAGGTAACTCACCAACTGCGGGTCATCCTCCAGCTCAATCGTCTGCACCGGACGCGGCAGGTTATCCAGCACCGTGCGCCAGAACGCCTGGGACACTTCGTCCTGATCATAGAAGCGCACCAGCCAATCGGCTTCGCCGCTGCACAGCACCTGGCTGGCGATGGCGCGGCCGATGCCTTTGCGGCGATAGCGCTTGAGGACGAACACGTCGGCCAGCTCCAGGGCGTCGATGCCCGGCAGCTCGCTGCCTTCGATCAACAGGAAACCAGCGATATAGCCATCCACCAGCAGCAGGTTGGCGCTCCATTGCGGGTCCTGCCAGTAACGGCTCAGGTGTTCGTCATGGATATAGAAACGGCCATCGGCCTCGACATCCTCCTGTTCCCAGTCAGAAGATTCATAGGCGTAGTACTGGTAAAGATTGCGGATCAGCTCGGCGTGCTCCGGGCCGGTCTGGATCAATTCGACGGTGACTTCGGGCATGAGACTCTCGGTGAAAAAACACAGGGCGCCATTGTTCACAAAACCTGGGGGCAGGCCAATAGAGCGACCAACCTTTCTACTTGCTGAACCGATTGCAAATAGGTGTTGCCTGCCCCAACCCCCTGAAACATTTCGAATAAACTCCGCGAAATTGCCTCCCCTCTTTCAAGGACACGTATTGTGAGCAACGTCTGTTCCGCCGGCCTGGATGTAGGTTTTGCCTCCCTGGATTACCTGCAGATCTTCATCCTGGGCGTGATCCAGGGCATTACCGAGCTGCTGCCGGTGTCGTCCACCGCCCATATGCGCGTAGTACCCGCCCTGCTCGGCTGGCAGGACCCCGGCTCGGCGTTTTCCGCGGCCATGCAATTGGCGGCGCTGGCGGCGGTGGTCAGTTATTTCTGGCGCGATGTGCGCCAAGTGACCACCGGCAGCATCGGCGCGGTACGCCGAGGTGACTACAACGACCGCTGGTTCAAGCTGGCGGTGGCGATTGTGCTGGCGACCATCCCTATCGGCATTGCCGGCCTGGTGCTGTCTTCGACCCTGAATGCGTGCAACTCGCCGTTGCGCGGGCTGATGGTGATCGGCATTTCCTGCGTGGTCATGGCCGTGCTGCTGGCGGTGGCCGAAGTGCGCGCACGCCATACCCGAGAGGTTAGTGAGATGCGCCTGCGGGATGCGTTGATCGTGGGCATCGCACAGATTGGTGCGCTGATTCCGGGCGTCTCACGTTCCGGCTCCACCCTCACCGCCGCGCTGTTCCTCAACTTCAAGCGTGAAGAGGCCGCGCGGTTCTCGTTCCTGCTCGGCCTACCGGCCATCGCCCTCGCCGGCCTGAAGGAGCTGTGGGTGCTGTTGCATGCCGATATGCCCGCCCATGCCTGGCCCCATTTGCTGTTCGGCCTGGTGGTCGCGAGCATCTCGGCGTTCTTTGCGATCTGGGGCCTGATGAAGTTCCTGGAGCGGTTCTCCACCTGGCCGTTCGTAATCTATCGCGCGTTGCTGGGGATCTTCCTGATCGTGGCAGTCAGCACCGGCTTGCTGTAGGAGCGAGCTTGCCCGCGAAGCACACAAGGGCGGCGCCGCGTTATCGTTGACGACCTTCGCGAGCAAGCCCGCGCCTACAGCTTGCGCTCGGCCAGTTCCTCCAGAAGGTCGGCCGAAGGCACGAAAAACAGGCCGCCGGTGACCGCCGTGCTGAAGTCCAGCAGGCGGTCATAGTTACCGACCGGACGGCCGACGAACATGTTTTCCAGCATCAATTCCAGAGGCTCCGGCGAGCGCGCATAGCCGATGAAGTAGGTGCCGAACTCGCCTGCGCCCGGCCGGCCGAAAGGCATGTTGTCCCGCAGGATCTTCACTTCCTCGCCGTTCTTGTCGGTGATGACCGTCAGCGCGCTGTGGGAATTGCTGGGCTTGGTCTCTTCGTCCAATTCGATATCCGACAGCTTGGTACGCCCGATCACCTTCTCTTGGGCCTCCACTGTCAGGCTGTTCCAGGCGGTCATGTTATGCAGGTACTTCTGCACCAGTACGTAGCTGCCGCCTCGGAATTCGTTGTCTTCATCACCGACGATGGTGAACCCCACGGCCTTGCGCCCCACCGGGTTCTCGGTGCCGTCGACAAAGCCGATGATGCTGCGCATATCGAAATAGCGGAAACCCTGGACCTCATCCACCACCTTCACGCTGTCGCCCAGGGCCGCCATCACGTGGGTGGCCAGTTCGAAGCACAGGTCCATCTGTTCGGCGCGGATATGCAGCAGGATATCCCCCGGTGTCGACACGGCTTTGCGCCCTTCCACACCGAACTCGCGAAATGGGTGCAGCGCCGCCGGGCGCGGTGCACCGAACAGTCGGTCCCACGCGTCCGAGCCAAACCCGCAGACGCAGGTCAGGTTGCCCGCTGGCACCCGCTTGCCCACCGAGCGCACCAGCCCGGCGAGGTCCGCGCACCAGCCACGCACCTGGTCTTCACCGCCGGGGGCGACGGTGGCAACCATGAAAATCGCGCTACTGGTGATGGGATGGCAGACAGATTGCGGCTCAAGGGGCGGCTGAACGGAGGATGGCGTCATGGTGAAAGTCCAGGCTAAAGGGCGAGATTGAACCCGCGCAGATTAGCAGATCATTTCCGACAGCTTTCCCACACTTCACGAATCAACGCCTGCATCTTCAGCGCTTCTGCCCAGCGCTCACTGATTTCGCGACCGTCCGCGCCGGTAATCGCATAGGGCGGCGGGCCCAGTTCGCAAGTAAAGGCCAGGCTCTGCGGTGTGTCGGGCCGGGTCAGCCAGTCTTCGATCCCGTAGCGCCACCACTCGGTAAAACGCCGTACCCAGGCTTGATGCTGGGGAAAGTCCAGGGAGACCTGCACCTGTTCGCTGCTGGCGACGCGGCCGTGGAAACCCCAGCTGTGGCGCAGAATTTGGCGAATCTGCTCGTCGTCCTCAGCGGCGCCAGGCTCGGGCAGTTCACGCCCGACCACGTAGTGGGACAGGTCGGCCAGCAGTTTCAAGTCGGGCATCTGTGCCAGCAAGTCGAGGGTGAACAGCAGGTCATTGGTGAGCCGATAACGGTGGGTTTCCAGCAGCACCGGATAGTCCACCTGCTCGGCCAGGCGCTGCCAGCCTTCGACCAATCGGGCCGCCTCGGATTGGGTACGCGGGCGTACGTCGGCTTGCAGGGTGAGGTGGTGGCAGCCGTAGCCGCTGATCACATCCAGCGCGGCCGCCAGGTCGTCCACCGTTTGCGGAAACAACTGGCCTTCGATCTGCAGGCCCCTGGCCGTGGCGGCGGCGTGCAGGCGCGCGACCTCAGCGGGCTTGAAGTAATGGTCGGTAATGCCGTCGAAACCGGCGGCCTTGATGCGGTCGAGTTGGGCATCGAGCGAACCGGGTTCAGTTTGCATGGCCCACAGCGATTGGAACACCAGGAATTGGCGCATATCAGCCTCGCAGCAGGTGTTTGAGGGACAGCTCGGGGTCGGCCAGGCTGGCGGGGGCCAGCGACAGGTGTGCGCTGATCAGGCGTTCGCAGAGCTTGATGTCCTTGGCCACGCTGTTGCCCGGTGCCCAGCCGCAGGCACCTTGCAAGCGCTGATCGGCATCCAGGTAGAACAGCAGCATGCCACCGCTCGCCAATGGGCGGCTGACCATCAAGGGTGTAATCACACCCACGGTCTGCACGCCCCAGTCGTACTGGTCGGACCAGAAACCGGGGAGTGCCTCGAACGGCAGCTCGCGACCCAGCAGGTTCAGCGCCGCATGCCGCCCCTGGGCCTCGGCGTTGCGCCAGGTTTCCTGGCGCTGGTATTCGCCACCCAAGCGAAACTCGCACACGTCACCGGCGGCATAAATGCCCGGCGCGCTGGTGCGCAGGTGGCTATCGACGCGAATGCCCTGCCCTACTTCCAACCCCGCCGCTGCGGCCAATTCGACATTGGGTTGCATGCCGATGCCAACCACCACCAGGTCGCAGGGCAAGCACTGCCCGTCCACCAGCCACACAGCGTCGGCCTGGATGGATTCCAAGGCCACATTCAAGCGAACGTTGACCCCGTGCTGACGATGCAGCGTCAGCAGCGCCTCGCTGATGACCGGCGGCAACACCCGCCCCGCCAGGCGCGGGCCGGCTTCGAGCAGCGTCACCTCGCAGCCCAGGCCACGTGCCGTCGCTGCCACTTCCAGGCCGATAAAGCCACCACCGACCACCACCAGCCGCGTACCAGCCTTCAACGCACTGCGCAGGGCCAGCGCCTCGTCATGGGTGCGCAGGTAAAGCACATGGGCCTGCTCCTGGGGCAAGCGTCGCGCCCGGCCACCAGTGGCCAGCAGCAGACCGGCATACGGCAGCCACTGGCCGTCGGCGAGTTGCAGGCGATGCTGCTGCGGCTGCAGATGCGTCACTGGGTTACCCGCAATGTGCTCGATGCCCAGTTCGGCCAGGCGTGCGCGGTCGCACAAGCTGTATCCGGCCAGGTCCGCTGTGCCCTGCAACAAGCCTTTGGACAACGGCGGCCGCTCGTAGGGCAAGTGCGGTTCATCGCCTATCAGAATCAGGCGCCCGGTGTAGCCTTCTTCACGCAAGGTCAGTGCCGCACGGCCACCGGCATGGCCGGCGCCGACGATGATCAGAGGGGAGTTCATCATCACACCGTGACGGCGAGCAACACCCGCCCCGCTTCGACCCGCACCGAATAGGTCTTGAGGTTGACGCACACCGGCGCGCCGAGGGCCTTGCCCGAGCGGTAGTCAAAGCGCCCGTTGTGCTTGGGGCACTCGATCACGTGGTCCATCACCAGGCCGTCGGCCAGGTGGATGTTCTCGTGGGTGCACAGGCCGGCGGTGGCGAAAAACTCATTCTCGGCCGAACGGTACACCGCGTAGGTATGCGGGCCGTGGTCGAAGCGCAGCACGTCTTCCGCGTCTATTTCGCCCACGGCGCAGACGTCGATCCATTGATCGTTCATGGTGTTTTTACCTTGTAGTGAGCGAGCTCGCGCTGGGCTGCGAAGCGGCCCCACGATCAAGCGTTCAGGTTTGTCTGAAAATAAGCGCTGGGTTTATTGGGGCTGCTGCGCAGCCCAGCGCGAGCAAGCTCCCTCGCCACGGGGGTTGTGTGCCAGTGGGCGCTGGATGAAGTAGGTCGGGTCGCTGCGCTGCTTCCAGATCGTCGGCAAGATTTCCTTGTACGCCTCGAACAGGTTGGCGTAAGGCGGCGGGCAGTCGCTGCGGATTTCTTCGTGCAATTGCGCGAGCGCGTGGTACGGCACCATCGGGTACATGTGGTGTTCGAGGTGGTAGTTCATGTCCATGTAGATAAAACGCAGCACGCGGTTCATGTAGATGGTGCGGCAGTTGCTGCGGTGGTCCAGCACGTCTTCGGCCAAGCCGACATGCTGGGTGAGGCCGAACAGGTAACCTAGCCAGGCGCCGTAGAGGCTGGGCAGGCCAACCAGCATCAGCGGCAGCCAGCTGTGCAGGTACAACGCGGTGCCGATCACCACGGCATAAATACCGACCCAGATGCGCGCCGCACGAAACACTTTGGGCCATTCGGATTCGGGAATGAAGTCCGCCTCCTGGGCACTCATCTTGCCAATGGCATGGCGCGCTACGCCACTGAACGTCTTCCAGGCCAGGGGCAGGTTGAACAGGCTCAAGAACATCATCAAGAAGCTCGGCGGGCGCGGTTCGACGATCTCCGGGTCGCGGCCAACCACGATGGTGTCGGTGTGATGGCGGGCATGGCTCCAGCGCCACACATGGGGTTCGAAGATGCACATGAAGCTGGCGACCTGATACAGCACGTCGTTCATCCAGCGGGTCTTGAACGCGGTGCCGTGACCGGTTTCATGCCAGCGCGGGTTGGACGCGGTACCGTACAGCACGCCGTAGGCGAGGAAGAACGGCACACAGGCCCAGGTGCCCCAGAACCAGTAGCCACCAAAACCGGTGGCAAACAGCGCGCTCACCCAAATAGCGGTGTCGAGCAGGGCCGGGCCGTCGCGGCGCTGCATCAGTTCTTTCATGCGCTTACGTGAGATGGGGGATTGGTACCAACTGGCCGAGACCAGGCCTTTATCAAAGGCGCGGGCGGCTTCGGGGCCGGTGAGGCTGTAGTCGCGACGCGAGATAGGAGCGGTGTGTTCAGGCATTGTTATTGTTCTCCACAAGCGGGTGGTTTCTGGTGCTGTGCGAAACCCACCATAGAGAACGGGTAATTCACCCTCAAGGCCTTGAATCCATTCCCTATCAAGCTATCATCCAGGCCCAGCGGGGCTTGATAGTTTTCTATCAAGACGCTCAAGGGGCCTGTCATGAACAACAAAAAACGCCCAACCATCGCCACCGTTGCCGCCCATGCCGGGCTCAGTGTGGCCACCGTTGACCGCGTGTTGAATGCACGCGCGCCGGTCAATCCTGAAACCGCCGAGCAGGTGTTCCAGGCGGCCGAAGCCGTGGGGTATTTCGCGGCGCGGTTGATCGGCCAGCGTATCCGCGAACGCCGGCCAACCTATCGCTTCGGCATCCTGTTACTGGCTACCGCCCAGGCGTTCTATGCCAGCCTGGCGCACGCGATCAGCGCCGCCGCCGAGCAGCATGCGGGCGCCAACCTGACGTGCCAGTTCGACTACATCGTTGATCGCACGCCCGCCGCCATCGTTGCGCAAATCGAACAGCTGGCCGTGCAGTGCGATGGCCTCGCGGTGGTCAGCTTTGCCCACCCGCTGATCAACGCCTGCCTCAAGCAGATTCGCGAAGCCGGCGTGCCGGTGGTTGCCCTGCTATCGGACATTCACGAACAGGCCGAAGAACCCTATGTAGGCCAGGACAACCATGTGGTCGGCCGCACCATGGGCTGGCTGCTCGCGCGCACCTGTGGCGCGCGCAAAGGCAGCGTGGGGATTCTGCTCGGCGGCCATCGTTTTCTCGGCCACCAGGCGCGGGTCGAAGGCCTGCACAGCTACCTGGCCGAGCACGCGCCGGGGCTCAAGCCGTTGGAGCCGCTGATCAACCTCGACAACTGCGATATCACCGAAGAAGCCACCCTCGACCTGCTCAGCCGCCACAGCGACCTGCGCGGGTTATGCGTGGTGGGCGGCGGCGGTGACGGCATCATCAGCGCCCTGGCACAGTTGCCCAAGCGGCCGGCGTTGTGTTGCATCTTGCAGGAGTCGACCGAGCTGTCACGCCACGCACTGCGCCAGGGGTTGATTGATGTGGTGATGGATTCGCAGCCGGGGCAGACAGCAATAGCGCTGGTGCAGTTGATGGTGCAGTTGCAGATCACTGAGGCGTTCGATCCGGTACAGCAGCGGGTGTATATCCCGCCGCAGATCGTGACGTCGGAAAACATGGGTAGCTGACACACGGCGCCTACAAGGGGCTGCGGAAATCTGCGGCATTCAGCCCAAACCGACTCATCTTGTTGTACAGCCCACCCCGCGACACGTTCAGTTGTCGCGCGGCCAGACGGATGTTGCCGCCAGTGTTTGTGAGTGCGGCGACGATGGCGTGCCTTTCGTGGCTGCTGAGGTCCTGGGCGGCTTGTGGTTCGTAGGCGCGCAGCGGGGCGCGTTGGCGGTTTTCCAGCGGCAGATCCACCGGTTCGATCAGCGCCCCCATCGCCAGGTTGGTCGCCCGTTCGATGCTGTTTTCCAACTCGCGCACATTGCCCGGCCAGCCATAGGCCGACAGCAATGCCATCGCCTCCGGCGAAAAGCCCTGCACCGCTTTACGCAGCGAGCGTGCGCAGCGGGCCAGGAAGTGCCGCGCCAGCAGTGGAATGTCTTCGCGGCGCATGCGCAGCGGCGGCACGGTCAGGTTCAGCACGTTCAGGCGGTAGTAGAGGTCTTCGCGAAACGCGCCCTGCGCAACCGCCTGGCTAAGGTTGCGGTGGGTGGCGGCGATGATGCGCACGTCCACTTGCCGCGAATTTTTCGCGCCCACCCGAGTGATTTCACCCTCCTGCAACACCCGCAGCAGGCTGACCTGGGCATCGAAGGACATGTCGCCAATCTCATCGAGAAAGATGGTGCCGCCATCCGCCAGTTCGAACTTGCCCGCCGAGCCGCCACGGGCCGAGCCGGTGAACGCACCTTCGACGTGGCCAAACAGCTCGCTTTGCACCAGGTCTCGTGGAATCGCGCCGCAGTTGACCGCCACGAACGGGCCGTTGCAGCGGTCGCTGCCATTGTGGATGGCCTGGGCGAACAGCTCCTTGCCGGTGCCGCTTTCGCCAAGGATCAGGGTGGTGGAATCACTGCGGCTGGCGATGCGCCCCAGGTGCAGCGCGTCCTGGATCGCCCGCGAGCTGCCCTGAATGGTGTCGAAGGTGTAGCTGGCCTGGGTGCCGATAATGCGCCGGGTGATTTCGCGGATGCGGCGGTTCTCTCGCAGTGACACGATCACCCCGCCCTGCTCCAGCGGGCACACCGAGACCAGGCAGGCGAGTTGACTGCGGTTGTGCAGGTGGAAGGTGCAGTCGCGGTCGCGAACGGCCTCACCCATCGAGTCGCTTAATTCGCTACGGCCCAGTTGCTGGAACGGCCGACCGATCAGCTCCAGCCCCACCCCGAACAGTTGCCGCGCATAGCGGTTGAGCGCCTTGATACACCCTCGCTCATCCAGCACCACCAGGCCTTCGTTGAGCACTTCGAGGACGGTTTGCTGTTCTTCCAACAAACCATGCAGCGCCATCTGCCGCGATACGGCTTCGGCTGCGGCCTGCACCGTGCCGAGGGTATGGAAGTGAAACCAGCCGGGTTCAGCGGTGAGGGTCAGCATGGCCACGGTCTGGCCTTGGGTATTCTTGATCGGTGCGGCGGCGCAGTGCATGCGGCGCTGGCGCAGGCCGATGCCGAAATTCTCCTCGGCCAGCACGTACACCAAGTGATCCTCGGCCAGCGCCAGGCCGGTGCAGTTGGTGCCTTGCACCGATTCCAGCAGGCGACTGCCCACGGGGGTGATGTCCAGCCCGCAGAAATACAGGGTGGTGCCATCGGCGTCGGTGAGGTTGATATGACCGCGCGGGTTGTAGGCCAGCAAACCGTGCATGACTTGCGCCGCGGCGGCGATCAGCACGCGGTGGTCGGCCTGGGTGGCGGCCAGGGTGTCCGCGGCGACGAAGCGGTACGCGTTGTCTGCCGGGTCAATACCCGCCTCGACACTGCGCCGCCACGACGCCCAGATCACTTGGCGCACGTGCGCCGGGCGCTCGACCTGGCCGGCCAGGCAGTCGTGCCATGCCTGCTCAAGCGCGGGAACCGGGCCATCATTCAACGCGGCAGGCCCCAGGGCCGTCAGGTAGTCAAGGTCTTGCACGCTGAACGCCATGCTCATGAGGGCAGTTTCCATGTTCACGTTTTTGACATGTCAGTATAGACATGTCATCAGAATGAACACTTTTTGTTTTCACATAAACATTAACCCTTTGTTATCAATGAGTTATGAATTGGCATATCCCTTGCTCATGTGCATTTGCCCATCAGGACCGTCCTGGGGCCAATAACAACAAGGGGTTATTTCATGAGTACACACAACATCCGCCTGGGTTTGATCGGTGCCGGTCGCATGGGCAGTTTCCACGGCTTGACCGCAGCTCGGCATATCCCCGGTGCCAGCCTGGCGGCAATTGCCGACCCGACGCCTGGCCAGGCCGCTCGCCTCGCCGCTGAATTAGGCGTGAGCAAGGTCTATACCGACCCGCAGCAGTTACTCGACGACCCGGATATCGACGGCGTACTCATCGCCGCCCCTGCCCGCAGCCACGCCGAGCTGGTGATCAGCGCCGCCCGCGCCGGCAAGGGCATCTTTTGCGAAAAGCCCATGGCCATCACCCTCGATGAAGCCGATCGCGCCATCGCTGCCGCCGCCGATGCGCGGGTGCCGCTGCAGGTCGGCTTCAACCGGCGTTTCGCCAAGAGCTTTCGCACCGCGCACCTCGACGTCGCCGCCGGCCGCATCGGGACTCCGCAGTTGCTGCGCTCGCTGACCCGCGACCCGGCGCTGAACAACCCGGCCAATTCGCCGCAATGGGTGATCTTTCTCGAAACCTTGATCCACGACTTCGACACCCTGCGCTACCTCAACCCCGGCGCCGAGGCTGTGCAGGTCTACGTGATGGCGGACGCACTGATTGCCCCGGAATACAAAAGCAAAGGCTTCCTCGACACCGCCGTGGTTGCGATCCGCTTCGACAACGGCGCCATCGCCACCGCCGAGGCCAATTTCCAGGCCGTGTATGGCTACGACGTACGCGGCGAAGTGTTCGGCAGCGCCGGCATGCTGAGCATGGGCAGCCTCAACGATTCCGACCTGATGCGCTACCTGGCCCAAGGCATTCAGGCCGACACCCAGCGCCTGGACACCGACCTGTTGCGCGACGCTTACATCGCCGAGCTCAACCACTTTGTCGACTGCCTGCGCAGCGGCGCCAAGCCGATGGCAAGCGGAGAGGATGCGCGGGCGGCCCTGGCGATTGCCCGTGCCTGCATCGAGTCGTTCGAAACCGGCAAGGCGGTGGCCATATGAGCCCATTCAAACTGGCGATCAGTGCCGAGATGGTGTTTCTCGACCTGCCCTTCATCGAGCGCGTAAAGCGTATTCACGCGCTAGGGTTCAGCGCGGAAATCTGGAACTGGACCAATAAGGACATCGCCGCCCTGGCCGCCACCGGCGTCGATTTCACCTCCATGACGGGCTATATCAGCGGCACCCTCACCGACCCCGACGGCATCCGCCAATTGCTCGACAGCGCCCGTGAGTCTTTGAGCGTCGCCGAACACTTGAACTGCCCCAGCCTCAACCTGCACGGCACCGGCCTGGGTGACGGCGGCCTGCCCGTTCAACCCGTGAGCCAGACCACCGGTCGCATGTGGCTGAGCGCCTGCAAAACCCTGGAAAAAATCGCCCGCCTGGGG
>Ga0308165_1001139_pt1 | contig 39317 bp, 42 predicted proteins | sample PhyWR2_FD_201032 | JGI IMG/M metagenome (GOLD analysis project Ga0308165, IMG submission 201032) | Phyllosphere microbial communities from UC Gill Tract Community Farm, Albany, California, United States - DLSLW.R2 | ecosystem: Host-associated > Plants > Phyllosphere > Unclassified | place: USA...
CCAGGCCGTAGACGATCACGGTGTCGGCGCCCGCGGCCTTGATCTTCGACAGCTGCGAAGTGATGTCGGTGTCCTTGGGGCCGAACTTCTCCACGGCCACGGGCTTGACGCCATGCAGCTCGAGAATGGCCGTCGCGTCCTTGGTGCCGCCCTGGCCGTAGCCGGTCGAATCAGCCAGCACGGCAATCTTCTTGCCCGCCGAATGCTTGACCGCGTAGGCCGCCAGCAGCGCCGACTGCTCGCGGTCCACCATCGAGATGCGGAACAGGTAGTTCTGCGCATCGTTGGCGTAGCGCGTGGTGATCTCCGAGCCGGTGGCGATGGGCACCACGACGGGAATCTTCTTTTGCTGCGGCAGGTGCAGCCAGGCCAGCGCATTGCCCGAGTTGGCCGGGCCGACGACGGCCGAGACCTTCTCGTTGTCGATCAGCTCGGTCATGTTCTGGATTGACTTGGGCGGCGTGCCCAGGTCGTCGCGGATCACGCCCACGACCTTGCGGCCCAGGATGCCGCCGGCCTTGTTGATGTCCTCGATCGCGGCCTCGAAGCCCCAGCGCCCCGAGATCCCCAGCTCGGCGACGCCGCTGCCCGACATGTCGGCGTTGTAGCCTATCTTGATGTCCTGCGCGTAGGCCGTGCCCGATACGACGGCGGCGGCAATTGCCGTTTTGGCAAATCCTTTGAACCAGTTCATGCTTGTCTCCTTTGACGGCTTTTGTGAGGTCACTTATCAAAGCGTCTTGGCCTTGGGTTTGTGACCCATTTGGTGTCTGGTCAATATAGACAAACTGTATCCATACCGACAGGTACAGTTGCGCGGTACAGCAAGCAGTACGCACCTGCCTGTCGCACGACGCATGCCGGTACCGGCGGCCAGAGATACCACTGGCATCGCGGCATCCGCGGGCGTAAGCTGGAGTGCCGGTCAAGCGGATGCGCGCCCTGCGGCGCACGACGCCAGCGACCGCGTGAAAGGACTTGCCGTGCTGTCCCAATCCACCGTTACCACCATGCTTCCGGTCATCGACATGGAACGCGCCCGCCACTTCTACGAAGACTGCCTGGGCCTTGCTCCCGGCGGCCTGCGGCCGGACGGCAAGTTCGTCTACCAGGTCGGCGGCAGCACGCTTGCGCTGTTTCCCAAGCCCGAAGGCACCAAGGCCGACCACACCGCCATCAGCTTCCGCGTCGCGGACATCGCCGCCAGCATCGCCCAGTTGAAGCGCGCGGGCGTGGCCTTCGAAGACTACGACTTTCCGGGACTCAAGACCGTAGACCATGTCTGCGTGCTGGGCGCGGAAAAGGCCGCCTGGTTCAAGGACACCGAGGGCAACTATCTGTGCCTGCACGAGGATCTGCCCGAGGGCTAGCGCGCGCCGGTCAGGCCCTCGAGCAGCCGGTCAAGCGCCTGCTGGTAATGCGCGAGCAGGGGTTCAAGCGCCGCGGTCTGGGCCTGGCTTGCGGCCAGCGCCAGACCGCTGCCGTGCGCATGGTCTACAAGAATGTCGCGCCACGCCAGCGGCTGCGCGGTGATGCGCGCCAGCAAGCTGTCCAGCCGCTCGGTGATCGCGCGCGTCACGCCGGCAAAGGCCTGGGGCGTGGCAAAGATCGCCAGCGTCAGCTGCGGATAGCGGACCACGGCCCGGTGGTAGCGGGTCAGCAGCGCCCGGATCTGCGCGCCTTCCTCGGCCAGCCCCTGCGGCGCTTCCAGCACCCGGGCATAGACCTGGTCGGCCAGCGCGCGCAGCAGCCCGGCCTGGTCGCCCACATGGCGGTAAAGACTCATGGGCGTGACGCCCAGCCTGGTGGCCAGCGCGCGCATGCTCAAGCCCTGGCCCGCGTTCTCGTCAAGCAGGCACAGCGCTGCAGCCAGTATTTCATCGCGTGCCATCTCCTGACCCTGGGCCGGACGCCCGCGCGCCCGGCTCATGGCGCGCGCCGGTAGCGCGACTGCACCAGCCCCGAGGCAAAGCTGCGGCTCGAAACCAGCGTCCAATCCACATCGGCCGACAGCGCGCCAAACAAGCGCCTTCCCGCACCCAGCAGCACGGGCACCGTGGTGATCACCATGTCGGCAATCAGTCCCGCGCGCAGGAACGACTGCACCAGCTGCCCGCCGTCCACATAGACGCGGCCCACGTTCTGCGCAGCCAAGGCTTGCATCAACTCGGCGGGTGCGCTGGCGCTGAACCGAACCTTACCCTGCAGGGCCTGGGGCACCGCCGTGTCGGCCAGCTGTTTCGACAGCACCAACACGGGCCGGTCATAGGCCCAGGGGCCCAGACTCAGCACCTTTTCATAGGTGCCGCGGCCCATCACGATCAGGTCCTTGTCGGCAATGAACTGCGCATAGCCATGGTCCTCGTCGGGCGCATCGCGCTGCAGCAGCCAGTCGATGTCGCCGTCGGGCCGGGCAATGAAGCCGTCAAGGCTGGTGGCAATGAAAACGTGGGCGGTGACCATCGGAGTTCCAATAAATATACAGCGTATATTATTGCGTGGAAATGGCTTGCCGGGTCAGCCTATGGCTTTGGTACAGTGACTCCACCCTGGCGCTGGCGCCAGCCCGCGCCCACCGCGTTCCGCCCGAAATCAATCCGCCGCCCCATGACCCTGCCCACGCCCGCCGCATCCTTCCCATCATGGCGACGCCGCGCCGCGCAGGCGGTGATGGTGCTGGCGGCAGCGCTGTGCGGGCTCAACGCCGTCATCATTGCCGGCAACGGAGTGCTGGTGGCCACGCAAACCCAGGCCATTGCCGTCAGCGTGGTGGTGGCGCTTGTCTATGCGCTGATTGGCTGGCTGCAATTCAAGATGCAGCAGCACCTGTTCAGGCTCTGGGAACTGCCCGCGTCCGAAGACGCGCGGCAGCACGCAGCCCTGCGCGGGCTGACGTTTTTCAGCGCGCTGTTTTCGGCCGGCATCGTGCTGGTCATGCTGCTGTCGCTGTCCGCGGTCTCGAGCCGCATGCGCGAAGGCTATGCGATCTTCGGCTGAAGCCTGCCGCCCGGCGGCGCCCGGCGCGCGCTAGGCGATCTGGCCGATGCGCACCACCGCGCGGGCAATCAGCGCCAGCACTGCGGCTTCGGCGCCCTGCGGATCGCGCCCTTCTATGGAGTGCAGCAAGGAGCGGTGCAATTCCAGCGCCTGGGCGTCGGGGCCCCAGGCGTCGCTGGACGCCTGAAAACTGGTTTTCCAGACCGCCGACAGCGCGGTCTCCAGCTGCTGGATGAACTGGTTGTCGCAGGAGCGCACCACGGCGCCGTGAAAGCGCAGGTCGGCCTCGATGTAGCTGGCCTGGGTCTGGGCCTTTGCCATGGCCTCGAAGGCTTCGCGGATCTCGGCCACCTGCGGCGGCAAGGCCCTGGCCGCGGCCAGGCGCGCGGCCAGCGGCTCTATGGTCTGGCGCAGCTCCATCAGATCGGCAATCAGCTTCTTGTCGGGCGGCGCCTCGCTTTGCCAGCCCAGCACGGCGGGGTCAAACAGATTCCACTCGGCGCGCGGCAGCACATGGGTGCCGGTGCGCGGACGTATCGAGACCAGGCCCTTGGCGGCAAGACTCTTCATTGCCTCGCGGATGATCAGCCGGCTCGCGCCATAGGTCTCGGCCAGCTGCGGCTCGGTCGGCAGCTGCTCGCCTTCGGCATAGCGCCCGGCCACGATGCTCGCGCCCACGGCGTCAACGATTTGGTGGTGAAAGTTGCGCAAACGGGGTGGGGACATAGGCTGCAAGCATAACCGCTGGCCCTCCCCGAATCCGCCTTGACGTCAATCATATGATGATTGTATTATTCGCAGCGACGCGGCACCGCGTTCCATAATTCATCCAAAAAGCTGGAGACAAATCATGAAAAAGAGCCTTGTGACCATTGCGCTGGCCTTTGGCGCGACCCTGGTCCTGCACCCCGCAGCGCATGCCCAGGACTTCCCTTCCAAGCCGATACGCATGATCGTTCCGGTGCCGCCGGGCGGCTCGGGCGATCTGGTCTCGCGCCTCACGGCCAACGCCGCCGCCAAGGAACTGGGCCAGGCCATCGTGGTCGAGAACCGCCCGGGCGCGACCGGCAACATCGGCACGGTCGCGGCGGTCAAGGCCCCGGCCGACGGCTACACCATCTTCCTGTGCAGCATAGGCAACTGCTCGGTCAATTCCAGCCTCTACGCCAACCCCGGCTTCGACCTGTTCAAGGACATCGCTCCCGTGGTGCTGCTGGGCTCGTCGATCAACGTGCTGACCGCCAGCCCCAAGTCGGAGATCCACAGCGTCGAGGACCTGGTGGCCAAGGCCAAGCGCGGCCAGCTCACCTATGCCTCGTCGGGCGTGGGCGCGTCCAACCACCTCGCGGGCGAGATGTTCAAGAAGATGGCCGGCGTCGACCTGCTGCATGTGCCCTACAAGGGTTCGGGCCCGGCGATCACCGATCTGCTGGGCGGGCAGATCGACGTGTTCTTCGACAACGAGCCGTCGATCGCGCCCTTCGTCAAGACCGGCAAGGTCAAGGGCCTGGCGGTCACGGGCAAGGGCCGTTCGAGCAACCTGCCCGAGCTGCGCTCTATGGAAGAGATCGGCTACAAGAACTTCATCATCGAGCCCTGGTTTGCGATCGGCGCGCCGGCCGGCACGCCCGCGGCCGTGATCCAGAAGCTCAACGCCGCGTTCAACAAGGGCCTGCAGGACCCGACGGTGCGCAAGACCATGAGCGACGCCGGCATCAATCCCCTGGGCGGAGCGCCTGCCGTGCTGGGCAAGCACATCCGCGCCGAACACGACAAGTGGGCCGATCTGATCCGCTCGCAAAAGATTTCCGCGGAGTAACCACGAATGCGCATCACAGCGATTGAAACCACACGCCTGAAGACCCAGCCCAACCTGTTGTGGGTGGAGATTGAAACCGACGCCGGCATCATCGGCCTGGGAGAGACTTTCCGCGGCGCCGAAGCCGTGGAGACCTACATCCACTCGATGGCCGCGCCGCTGATCCTGGGCCAGAGCGCGCTCGACATCGAGCGCCTGCACAAGATCCTGCTGCGCGGCTATCTGGGCTTCAACGGCAGCGGCGTGGAAACGCGCGCCGCCTCGGCCATAGACATCGCGCTATGGGACATTTTGGGCCAGGCCACGGGCCAGCCCATCTACCAACTGCTGGGCGGCGCCTGCCACGACCGCATGCGCGCGTACAACACCTGCGCCGGCGTCGACTACAACAGCAAGAGCATCCAGCGCCGGCTGGTACAGCCCGGCGACGCCAAGGTGCGCCACCGTTACGACGACCAGATCGCGTTCATCGAAAGCCCGGGCGAACTGGCGCAAAGCCTGATCGAAGAGGGTTTCAGCGCCATGAAGATCTGGCCGTTCGACGGCGCTGCCACCGAATCGGACGGGCAATATGTGAGCGCCAAGGCCATGCGCCAGGGCCTGGAAGTGTTCGAGAAAATCCGCCTGGCCGTGGGCGACAAGATCGAAGTGATGTGCGAGTTCCATTCGATGTGGAACGTGACGTCGGCGCTGTCGATTGCGCGCGAACTCAAGCAGTACCGCCCATTCTGGGCCGAAGACCCGATCAAGATGGACAGCCCGGGCGCGCTTGCCGACTACCGCCGCCTGGCGCAGATTCCGGTCTGCGGCAGCGAGACGCTGGCCGCGCAGGGCGCGTTTCGCGACCACCTCGCGGCGCATGCGCTCGACTACGTCATGCTCGATCTTTCGTGGTGCGGGGGCATCACCGAAGCGCGCAAGATCGCGAGCCTGGCCGACGCCTACCAGAAGCCCATCGCGCCGCATGACTGCACGGGCCCGGTCGTGCTCATGGCTTCGCTGCACCTGGGGCTGGCCTCGCCCAACGCCATCTTCCAGGAAGTCGTGCGCGCGTTTCTCAGCACCTTCTACAAGGACCTGGTGACCGAGTTGCCGGTGCTGGAGAACGGCTATCTGCTGCGCCCCGACAAGCCGGGCCTGGGCACCGCGCTGGCGCCCGGCGTCAAGCGCGATCCCGCGGCCAGCACGCGCCGCAGCACCGCGGCTTAAGACCAAGCCCCCTGCTTCGGGCCGGCGCCCGCCGGCCCTTTCCACTACGCCCATAAACAAAGCCGCAATGACGGCTGGGCGCAGCCATGCCCGATTACAACAAGGAGACAAGAAAATGAGCCACAAGATGCACCGACATATCGCGCTGGGCGCGCTGCTTGCCTGCAGCGCCAGCGCCTTCGCGCAGTCCGGCGTGACCGTCTACGGCCGCGCCGATGCCGCCGTGTACCACCAGTCGCGCTCCAACCCGGGCGCCAACCAATGGTCGCTGTCCTCGGACACCAGCTACTTCGGCCTGCGCGGCAACGAGGACCTGGGCGGGGGCCTGAGCGCCACGTTCAAGCTCGAGAGCCAGCTTGATCTGTCCAGCGGCGCGAGCAGCGCGGCCTTCTTCAACCGCGAAGCCTATGTGGGCCTGTCCGACCGCCGCCTGGGCACACTGCAGTTGGGCTCGATGTGGGGCCCGTCGGTCTGGATTTCGGGCAAGGCCGATGCCTTCGGCCGCGCCCAGCTCGGCGCGGTGCAGACACTGCTGCAGGGCGCGAACAACCGCGGCAACACCTTCAAGTTCGACAACGCCGTGCAGTACATCAGCCCCAAGATCGGCAACGTGTTCGGCCGCGCCTACGTGCAGGCCGCCGAAGGCGCGACCACGGGCCGCAACTATGCGCTGGCGCTCGACTACAGCAGCGGACCGGCCTTCCTGGGCCTGGCCTTCGACAGCGCGCAGATCGCCGGCCCGACCGTAGGCCTGGCCGCGCCCGCGGTGCGCGCCAAGACGCTGGGCCTGGGCGGCGCCTACAACTTCGGCGTGGCGCGCGTGCACGGCTACTACCAGCGCAATCAGATTGCGGGCCTGGCAGATGCCAACTCGGCCAACGTCAGCGCGGCGATTCCCGTGGGCTCGGGCGAGTTCCGGCTGGCGCTGGGCAAATGGTCGCGTCCCGGCGATGCCGATGCCAGGCGCGTGGCGCTGGGCTATGCGCATTTCCTGTCCAAGCGTACCCAGGTCTACGCCAACCTGGCGCAACTCAAGAACGGCAGCCGCTCCACCAGCATGCTGTTTCCCATCAGCCAGGACTCTGCGCCCGCGCTGGCCGGCCAGGACGTGAAGGCCTTTGGCCTAGGCATGCGCCACATGTTCTGAAAATGGCCCCTGGTTCGTTCAGGGGCTCCCATTTGCCGTCTGCCCCGCGCCGGGCAGACGCCAGCAACGCGCAGTCGGTGCGGCGCCAATTAGGCACGCCGCTGCAAGTCAGAACTTCAGCCGCGCTCCCACATACAGCGAGCGCGGCTCGCCCGGGGTGAGGATGGCGGCGTTGGCAGCGGCCACATCGCGCACGCTGAAATACGAGATGTACTTGCGATCGCTTGCATTGCGCAGCTCGGCGTACATCTCCCACTGCGCCGTCGCATAACCCGCGCGCAAGCCCCACAAGGCATAGCTGCCCACACTATAGGTATTCGCGAAGTCCGCGAAGCGGCGGCCTATGACGTCGAACGTGGGGCCGAAGAACACACCGTTCGCATGCCGGTACAGCAGCTCTCCCCTGATCGCATAGCGCGGCGCGGCCGGCAGGCGGTTGTTGCCATAGCTCGTGTCGTTGTTGAACTTGAACTGGTTGAGCGTGATGTTGACCAACGGCTCGAGCCTATGCACGCCCACCCCGTCTAGCGCAAAGCTCGCGCCTATCAGCGCCTCGACGCCCGCATGCAGGGTCTTGCCGACATTGGTCGACAGGCTGGTGCCGGGCGCGTTCGGGTCGTCGCGCGAGAGTATCTCGCCGTTGAGGCGGCCGTAATACAGCGCGGTATCCCAGTGCACGCGGTGCCGGTCGAACGCATGCGAGCCGCGCGTGCCGACTTCAAGCACCACGCCGCGCATCGCATCCAGGGTCGAATTGTTGCCGCGCACATCGTCGTCCAGCTCGTACAGCGTCGGCGCTTCGTACATGCGGCTCAGATTGGCAAACAGCTGGGACGTGGGCGACAGCTCGCGAATCAGCCCGGCCCTTGGATTGACGCTGTCGAAGTCGGCCTTGGGATTGCGCACGGCCCCCGTCGCGACATTCGCGCTGCGGATCTCGCGGCTGCCCGAAACCACCTGCGCGCCATACACGGCCGTCCACAGCGGCGCGAACTTCCAGCGGTCGACAAGAAACAGCTCCATGTTGTCGGCGCTGTTGTCCACGGCCGTGCTGAGCGCCTGCGCCCCACCCGGCACGTAGCTGTAGTTGCCGCCCTGGACGCTGGTGCGGCCATAGTTCAGGCCCGCGAGCAGATCGTGTTCGCCCATGCGGCGTTGGTAGCGCAGTGTCGTGCCCAGATTGCGCTGCGTGGTGCCGATCAACAGCGAAAAGAACGGCGGTGCATAGACGATGGGGTGGTAGAGCTTTTGCTCCTCGTACGAGATGCCTGCCGTGAGACTGGAGTCGGCATCGATATCCCACACGGTGCGATTGGCCAGGCGCCAGGTGCGCACATTGAGCCGGTAGTTGCCGGCCACGGCAGCGCTTTCGGCCGCGCGCGGGTTGGCCTCGAACTGCGCGCGCGTGAGCGCGCCCGGCAACTGCTGCTGGTTTTCGATGTGGGTCACATAGAAACGCGTGCTCACCGATTCGCCCAGCTGCAGCCCGGCGTTTGCATAAAGGCCTTGGCGCTGCTGCCGCTGGTGCTCACGGAAACCCTCGCTGCGTTTGGCTTCCGCGGTGACCAGCGCATCGAAGATTCCCGCCACCGCGCCCACGGTGAAACGGCCCTGGCGCTGGCCGTGGCTGCCCCCGTTGATGACCGCTTCCCAAGGCGCGCCATCCAGTGCGGTGGGCGTGATGAAGTTGATGGCGCCGCCCAGCGTGCTGGCGCCGTAGGTAAGCGCGTTGGCGCCGCGCGCCACGATGATGCGGCGCATTGCCAGAGGGTCTACATCCCGATTGTGGTTGTTGCCGTCCGCCGCCGTGACCGGCAGGCCGTCGATCAGCAGCTTCACGCCGTTGCCGTCGTAGTTGGTGGCATCGAGGTTGGAGCCGCGAATCGACAGAAACGTCGAGTCGCCGGTCATGCCGCTGGCGGCCCAGACGCCGGGCACATAGCGCAGCGTGTCCGTGAGGCTGGTGACATTGCGCAGGCGCAAGCCTTCGCCCTCCACGACGCTGACCCCGCCCGGCGTGAGCGCGCGTTCGGCCTGCGCCTGCTTGCGCGCGCGATCGCCTTCGCGTTCGGCCGAAATGGTCACGGATTCCAGCGCGGGTTCATCCTGGGCCTGCGCCAGGACCCAGGGAACAACGGCAAACAGGGCCGCCAAGGTGCAGCTATTTCTCAGCATGGTGAACCTCCTGATCATTGGAGCGGATCGCAACGGGTCGCAGGCGCAATGCGTGCCTGGTGCCGGGCACGCGAGAAACCGTCAACCGTGCATCGGAGGCGCTTGTGCAGGAGGCTTGGGATTTTGCGAGCGCGTCGCCGGATGGCTCAATGGCGTCCTCACCGGCTCGGGTCCGGTGGGGCGCAGCGTGGGCACGGTCACGAAGCCGACAGGAGGCGTAGCAGCGGTGCCGGCGGCGCACAGCAGACTGCAAGCCGCGAGATGCTCGGCTGCGGCCGCGTCGCCCTCGGTCAGCGCCGCGCGCAGTTCTGCGGGAAACACCGCCAGTACTGCCATGGCCGATGCATGCTCGCCGCACCAGAATCTTTCTGCAGTCCGGGTTCCAGGCATGGACGCTGCATGCACCACGGGTAGCAAAGCTTGCGCCAGCCATGCAAGCACGACGATGACAAAACGCAGGCGGACAGCACAGGCGTTCATGGTGTGGCGCAGTTAGAAGCAGCGGGCTGCGGAAATCACGCACGTGCCACAGCGGCTGCGAGCACGATGGCTCCATGATAGCCACGGATCGCGCGGCTGGCGGGGAAAATTCGCGCCAGCGATCTTGCCAAGCGGCTTCGCGGCGGCGTCACTCCCCGGCCCGCCCGCGCGCCGCGCCTGGCGCCAACAAAAAAGCCACCCGAAGGTGGCTTTTTGCTTTCCCGATTGGCACCGGGAAACTGTTATGGCGGAGAGGGCGTCCGCAGAGATAGGAGGTCAGAACATCTCGAAAAGTCTCATTTTCCCTTCTGCGATAAGCACTTAAGAAATTTTGTTTGTCTCACGTTATCGCCTATAGTCTCCAACAATCGCACAGATTTTGATGGGTAGGATGATGGGTACAACGAGATGGCACGAAAAGCAGCAGAGCTAGGCGCTCTGGCAGTAGGCCGACTGCGAGAAGCAGGGTTGCATGCAGTGGGCGGCGTCTCAGGCCTCTACCTGCAAGTTACGCCGGCAGGCGCTCGCTCATGGATATTGCGGGCCACCATCGCAGGCAAGCGCCGCGACATGGGACTGGGCGGCTTCCCTGATGTAACGCTGGCGCAGGCGCGCGAGAAAGCGCGGGACGCCAGGATCAAGATTGAACAGGGATTGGACCCCATCCTTGAACGTGAACGCGCGGTGAGTGCCTTGCGCGCTGAACAGGCCAAGAGCATGACCTTTGAATCGGCGTGCATCGCGCTGATCGACGCCAAGAGTGACGAATGGCGCAATGCAAAACACCGCGCCCAGTGGACCGCATCCCTAGAAACCTACGCCTATCCCACGATCGGGAAACTGCAGGTAGTGGACATTGGCCAGGCTCAGGTGCTGAACGTGCTGCAACCCATTTGGCGGGAGAAGACCGAAACAGCCAACCGGCTGCGCGGCCGCATTGAGCAGGTGCTCGATTGGGCCCGAGTGCGCGGCTTTCGTGAGGGCGATAATCCAGCGCGGTGGCGTGGCCACCTCGACAAGCTGCTGCCCGCCCCTACCAAGATCGCCCGCGTGACACATCACCGCGCCTTGCCCATCGACGACATGCCAAGTTTCATGGCTGACCTGCGCGAGCGCAAAGGTATCGCAGCCCGAGCGCTGGAGTTCCTAGTGCTAACTGCGGCGCGCTCCGGCGAAGTGAGGGGCGCTGCCTGGTCTGAGATTGACATTGACGCCGCAGTGTGGACGGTGCCAGTGGAGCGCATGAAGGCGCACAAAGAACACCGCGTCCCCTTGTCACCCCAGGTGCTGGCGCTGCTTGCCGATCTACCGCGCATCAAGGGCGACGAGCTGGTGTTTCCAGCGCCCCGCGGCGGCGTGCTGTCGGATATGACCCTGACAGCCGTCATGCGCCGGATGGAGCTGGACGCCGTGCCCCATGGCATGCGCTCCACGTTTCGGGACTGGGCCGCAGAACGCACACAATTCCCGCGTGAGGTGGCTGAAATGGCGCTGGCCCACACCATCGGCAATGCCGTTGAAGCGGCCTATCGGCGCGGTGACTTATTTGCCAAACGCGCCGAGATGATGACTGCTTGGGCGGATTTTTCAGCCTCGACAATTAAGTGATTTTCGCCAGCCCTACCGCGACGGCGGGAAAACCTGTTTCCCTGACAGGCTGGGCTGGCAACCTCTACTCAGGGTGCATCGAGGGGTGCATATGCTGCAACTATTTACGCTGCAAGAGGCAATTGATGAACTCGCCAAAAGGACGGCACTGCCCTGGAGCGAATCCATGGTTTTTGATGCCGCTTTGCGTTTGGACCTTGAGCTGCGAGCTGCGCCACCGCGGCAAACCACGGTGGCCGTTTGGACCTTTGTGATTGGCGAGGGCTTGGTTAAAAAAATGGGCGGCTTGCCATGGGCTTTGGCAATTCTGTACCCCCAAAATATTGCAGAGCTTTGGCAAACAGGAGAGGCTGAAGTAACCCACGCTGTCCACAGAATGCAGACCGAGAACGAATACCACTGGTTTGAGGAGCCCGTCGTCGTCAGCGTGAAAGATGTTCGTGTCACTGCAGCAGTTCTCGATGCCATCGTTGAAAGTCGAGCCACTCCGACCCCAGCCGCGAAGCCGCTCGAAACCCGTGAGAGAAACACATTGTTGTCCATCATTGGCGTTCTTTGCAAAGAAGCTGGGTACGACTGCTCCAGGCCGGCAAAGGCGGCTGCAAACATTCAATCAACGGCCGCCCAAATGGGCATCTCGCTGGGCGAATCAACAATTGAAGGCCACCTTAAAAAAGTCGCTGATGCGCTGGCAACCCGCATGAAATAAGGGGTCGCAGGGCAATTGCCCATTCCGCCTGGGCAACTGCCCCTCAAGAGCAGGCGAAGCCACGACAGTTCATTCCATCGCACAACGCAAGACACATGGAGTGAACCTTGAATCTCAGTACATCCCAATCCGCACGCCCCAAGGACGCCGCCAACCTGCTGGGTGTGGGTGTCTCGACCTTCTGGCGCTGGGCAAAAGAGCGCCCCGGCTTCCCTACCGCTCGCAAGCTGTCTCCCCGCTGCACAGTCTTTGATGTGGCCGAGCTGGTGGCCTGGCGTGACGCGCAGATGGGAGGCAAGTAATGCCTTGCCGTCTCACACTCCCGCCATTGGCGGAAGTCTCCAACCCTCAAATTGAGGCTGGGATGACCGCCCGCCAACACGCCCAAGATTCCAAGATTCCGTGTTTTGAACGTTGGAATCTTCGGAATCTTGGGTGGAATCTTGGCACATACCGCTTCACATCTACCGTGCCTTCGTGCTACATTGGTTTCGTCGCGCCTGTTAAGCGCGACCGGGCCTGGACTCCCGTTGAATCCGCTGCGACGAAAGCCGCAGTTTCCGCATATGGTCTGCGGCTTTGTCATTCGTGCCCCTTTATGGCGGCTCGATGGGCAGGCGCAAGCCTGGCCGGTTCGCGCAAGCGGGTTCCCGGTAGTCCAACCCATCGAGCTGCCGCCCTGATTGGACTCAGAGCGGCGGTTTTTGCAAACCGAACCTGCTTGGAGGCCATCATGGCTACCTCTTTCCGTGCCCATGCGCCCGCATTGCCCATCACGGGCACCGATACCCCCCTCTACCCCACCGTGGTTCACGGCCTCTCGCTGACAGACCCGCACTGCGCTGGCATTCTCAACGCGCTGCCCGGTATGGCTGACCCTTCGCCGGCTGCCGCTGCCGCCCGCGACCCAATCCAGTTGCACGCCGATGTGCATAACGCCCTGAGCATGGCTGTCTTCTACCTGCGCCAGCCGCAGGCAAACACCGCCGCCGCGCGCCGCAAAGCCATCCAAGCACTGACGGCCCTGCGCGGCCTGTCGCTGGCGCTGGAGGGCTGAACCATGACCGTCCTCAAGTTCACCCGCTACACCGACTCCACGACGCTGGCACACGACTCTCAGGCTGCCATGAGCCCGCATCGCAGCGTCTTCATCACGGCCGATATGAAGCAGGACCGCGTAGACCTGAGAGTCGCCGATGACGGGCTCAGCAGCTACATCCGCTTCACGACCAACCAGGCCCGATCCATCGCCGCCGAGTTGATTGCCGGCGCTGACGCGCGCGACGCTGCGCAGTCCCCAAAACCCGGCCTGGAGGGCTAAACCATGAACGCACAAAACAACGCTGCCCGCGTGGCAGTGATGGCAGAGCCTTGCCCAAAATTCGCCCCCCTGATCACCACACCCATCGGCAAGAGCTGGGAAGGCGACCCGCTGACCAACCGTGAAGCCCGCCGCCTGGTCAACGAGGTGCGCACCTGGGCTCGGCAATTCAATGCACCGGACGCGCTGGCGCTGGTCGACGCCATGGATGGCATGGAGCGCCTGCTGCTGCGCGTGTGGACTGAGATTGATGAAAGCCTGCTGTGCTTGAGCCTGGCCGATTCTCCCCGACGCACGCCCGAGAACGCCGCGCAAATGCGCGCCAACGCAGTGGGCTACCTGCGCCGCTGGAACACTGGGGGAGATGTTGCGCCATGACCTTTGAACGCGACCGCCTGCCAGACGCGCAGAGCTACTTCGAGGCCCAAGGCTTGAAGCTCAGCCGCGGCAATAAGTGGGTGACCACGGCCTGCACCTTCCACCAAGGGAGCGACAGCATGCGCATCAACCTGCACTCCGGTGCCTGGGTCTGCATGGCCTGCAATGCCAAGGGCGGCGACGTGCTGGGCTACCACATGGCCGCCTACGGCATGGAGTTCATCGACGCAGCCAAGGACCTGGGCGCGTGGGTCGATGATGGCCGACCAGCGCCAGCCAGCCCCGCCCCATTCACTCCACGCCAAGCGCTTGATGTGCTGCTGGTCGAGGTGAACCTGATTGCCATTGCTGCGGGCAATATTGCCAACGGCGTGGCCCTTTCCGAAACCGACCGCGCGCGCCTGATGCAATCCGCTGGGCGAGTGCTGCGCATTGCGGAGGTCTACTCATGAATGCACGAAATGACGCGGCCATTGCGGCCGTTGACGCGGACGTTGCCGCCGCCCTGGCCTACCGCCCACCAGTTAGGCCGCTGAGCGCGCCGCCTGGCCCCACCTTCCCGCCGCTGGAGGGCTACCCGGACCATTTCGGTACGCCGCCTGGTACGCGCACTGGTACGCAGGGAAACAGCGTGGTGCTGACCTGCGGCACCGACCTCAACCCCGAGCCCATCCGGTGGCTGTGGCCGCACTGGCTGGCGCTGGGCAAGCTGCATATCCTGGCCGGCGCACCTGGCCAGGGCAAAACCACGCTGGCGCTGGATATGGCGGCGACGATCACAGCCGGCGACCGCTGGCCTGATGGCAACCGCTGCGACAAGGGCAATATCTTGATCTGGAGCGGTGAGGACGACCCTGCCGACACGCTGCTGCCTCGACTGCTTGCTGCTGGCGCTGATCGCAGCCGCTGCTACTTCATCGAAGGCGCGCGCGACGAGGCAGGAGAGGTGCAGCCGTTCGACCCATCGCGCGACCTGCAAGGGCTGCTGCAGGCCATCCAGCATATTGGCGGCATCCGTTTGCTTGTCATCGACCCCGTGGTGTCTGCGGTGACTGGCGACAGCCACAAGAACACCGAAGTGCGGCGCGCCCTGCAGCCACTGGTCAACCTGGCCACGGCCTGCGATTGCGCGGTGCTGGGCATAACGCACTTCGCCAAGGGCGGCCAGGGCGTGGACCCGGCCCAGCGCGTGGTCGGCAGCGTGGCCTTTACTGCCGTGGCCCGCGTGGTGATGGTGGCTGCCAAGGTCAAGAGCTTGGAGGAAGGCCAAGACGCACGCGTTCTCGCGCGCACCAAATCCAACATTGGCCCGGACGAGGGTGGGTTTCAGTACCAGCTCGAGCAGTGCGAGCCACTGCCTGGCATTCAGGCATCGCGTATTGCATGGGGTGCAGCAGTGCAAGGCACAGCGCGCGAACTCTTGACCGAGCCGGGCAACGAAGAATCCGGCGACGCCGAGGATGTTTGCGACATGCTGCGGGCTGCTTTGGCCGCTGATTGCTGGACGCCAGTAGACACCGCCCAACATGGCCCGTTGAAGGCAGGATTCAGCAAAAAGCAAATCTGGACGGCATCCAAGAAGCTCGGTGTGATCCGCAAAAAGGGTGAAGACGGCCCGCGCGATGGCTGGTACTGGAAACTGCCACCAAGTGCCGAAAATGCCCAAGATTCCACCCAAGATTCCGAAGATTCCAACGTTCAAAACAAGGAATCTTGGAATCTTGGCACCTTGGCCGAGACTGAAGCCGACCAAGCCACCACGCCGAAAACCGGCCCGCAGGAGGTGCTATGACCGCCCGCGCCATCCTTGCCGGCCTGCTGGCCCACGGCATCGAGCTGGAATGCACGCCTGATGGCCGAAACCTCGTCGTGCCCGCTGGCTGCCTCACGCCCCAGCAGCGTGCCCAGGTGCTGGCCCACAAGCCCGAGCTGATCCGCCTGGTGCTGGAGGCCGAGCACACCACTCGGCAGCTGCTGCACGCCGCCATGCGTGCTTGCGACCACTGGGGCGACAGCCAGGCCGCCCGCGAGCAGATGCGCCAGGACTGTCTCAGCACACCGCCCCACTTGCGCCCCGATCTGCTGGCGCATTTCAAAAACGCCCATCGGGATAAGCCATGACCGCACGCCTGCTGCTTTTCATCCTGCGCCGGTATTCCCCCGCCGCGCAAAAACGCCTTGTGCAAGACCTTTTGTGTGGCCTTGGTCTTTCGCGCAGCCAGGCTCGCGCCGCTTCATCCCATATTCACCAGGAGCAATGACATGACAACCAATACCACCGCGCCCCTCGTCACAGCCCATCAACACGCCACGCGTGCATTGCTCCAGGCTGGCATGGCCCAGTTCAAGGCAGAGCACCCCGAGGAATACCGGACTGTGGCAGAAGCCGCGCAGCATGGCGGCCAATTTGTGGTGACTGCTGCACTGGCACCGTCTGGCCTTGATGAGCTGTTTATCGACCTGGTAACCGCAACCGGGCAGCGCATCAACCTCATGCATGTGGAGAACATGCCTGCTGGCGCTGGATAAAAAACCAGGGTTCGCCTAGAATTTGTCCAGGCGTCCTTGTGACCCACCGGTGTCTCTACTGCCAATTGCCGTGCGCTGTCAGCGGAACACCGTCCTTTAGGACTGCATTGCCTTGCGCTGCCGTCCACCACACCCGAAGCATGCCGGGCGCTGCTTGAAACGGATGTGAAACCTTTCCCACATTTGTTTTGCAAAGGCATTCCTATGCACACCCATATCCCAAATACCGTCAAGCGCGGCATCCTGGCCGTTCGCGCCGAAGCCACTGCAGAAACTCCCGCAGCAGTTGCAGCACTCGCTGGCGCTTTCGCTGACTTCAAGGCCCGCTACGACGACAAACTCGACCAGCAAAAACGCGAGATCGATGATGCCCACACCAAGCTGGCAAGCCAGCAGCACTTCGGTGCTGACACCCAGGCCCAGGCAGCCGACGATGGCGTGATTCACAGCTTCAAGGCGCTGCGCACCTCTGCAGACTTCAAAGCCCACTACAGCAAAGATGCACCAGCAGGCGACAAGGTGGGTCTGTCCGACTTTGTGCGCGCCGTGGCAGGCATGCGAACCAGCGAAGGTGCCATCCAGGCACTGAGCCTGGGCCAGGACACGGCGGGCGGCTATGCGGTGCCCCATACCGTCATGCCCGAGATTCTGGCCGCTATGGCACCTGCCAGCAGCTTGCTGCAGGCTGGCGCTGGCGTGGTGCCTATGGAGAAAGGTGCCAAGTCCGTGACCACAGCAGTGGTCAACGCGCTGCCCCAGGCGGCATGGCGCAATGAGTCTGGTTCGCTGGCGCTGTCCGAGCCCACTTTCCGTGGCGTGACGGCAGTTCCTCAGTCCCTGGCCTTCATGTTCAAGGTGTCGCGCGAGCTGCTGGCCGACGCACCCAACATGGAAGCCGCGCTGCGCATTGCCATCGGCCAAGCCTTCGCCAAGGAGCTGGACCGCGTTGGCTTGCGTGGCAGTGGCACTGCCCCCGAGCCGCGCGGCCTGCTGAACACCGATGGCGTGCAGGTAGTGAACTTCGGCGGTGCCAATGGTGCGGCCCTGGCTGGCTATGCCCCCGTTCTCCAGGGCATTGGTGCAGTGATGAACGCAGACGGCCCCATGCCCAATGCGGTGATCGGCGCGCCGCGCAGCGTCATCACCCTGGCTGGTCTGGTGGACACTACGGGCCAGCCCATCCGAAAGCCCGAGCTGCTGCAGAACCTGCCTATGCTGCACACGTCGCAGATCCCAACTGATCTGGATGTGGGCACCTCGGCGGATGGCAGTGAGCTGTATGTGGGTGACTTCCGTGGCATGTACTTCCTGCTGCGTGAGAACGTCAGCATCCAGCTGCTGCGCGAGACCTTTGCATCCACAGGAGAGATTGGCTTTGCCTGCCATGTCCGCGCCGATGTGGTGATCCCGTACCCGCAGACCTTCGCGGTGGTCAAGGGCGTGCGCGCGTAAGCAGCGCTGGCCCAGACGCAACAAAGCCCCGCATGGTTCGCCCAGCGGGGCTTTTCTTTTATCAACCAGAATACATGGTTGATATTCCAAGGATCTCAAATGTCTCAACGTGAAATTGTGAACTGTGCATGCCCACTATGCGGCGCTGACGCTGCCTACTATGAGATCGACTATGGCGAACGCCATTACTACAAATGCCCGACTTGCACAAAGTTCATCATCACGGATACGGCCGAAAAGCGCATTCGCCAAAGCGGCAGCACCCCATCCGATTTTTCGGGCGCAGCTGCAGCGGCCACTAAGGACGATGATCGCGTGCTTGAGATTTGCTACAGCCATGGAGGTAGCGTGCCTACCGGCTTCTCGATCAAGGTCGTAAACAAAGCTGACTACCGAAGCATTTGACGCATCGCGCCTGCCGTGCTGTCGATGCATGCGTCCAGTCCAGATGCAGGGCGGGGGGCATGCGAAGTTCCCGACCCTCCCGGCTCTAGACCGCACTGTTCCTCACGCGCAGAAAATTTCCCCCGTATGAATTTTGTTAAATCAGCAAATGGGGGTAGAGAAGGCCTGAAACCTAGCAGCCATGCGGGTTTGCCGAGAGTTTTAAGTTTGCTGATTTGTTAAAGCAATGTTAAAGCTTTAACATCCTTCCATCGCGTCTGGGGAAGGGATCGGCAAGCCTCGAAAGCGATCCCCATGGCCCGCACCTGGACTCCCACAACGGGTTTTGAGTCCTTCAACGAATCGATGTTCTCGGTGTGCTGGCCGCCAAAGCAGGGTTCTGCTCTTCAACATCTTAAATGCCGAATGGTTAAATCGGAGATGCAGTAACAGTCTTGGTGAGCAAGTCCCAAGCTGAGATGGTCAGAGGTAGAGCAGCGACAATCAGCGGCAGCACGTAGTCGGTGAATCTTGGGGTGCGGATTACGGTGTACAGGAAAGCACAAGCGGTCAATCTAACTCGCAATCCCAACGCAACCGGTATGGTGGTTTCTACATGATGACCGTCTGGCCACTCAGGCTTAGAGAGTGTCCAGTTGAAAGTCGAAGTCCATTTCACAGACCGGTTCTCGCGGTCATCAGGCTCTCGAGGGATCTTGTTGAACCATGCTTGGATGCGACTAGCCATAGTTTTTTTGATTCCGAAGTCTGCCTCATCATGCAAGTACTGCAAGTAGCGTACTCCGAAGTAAAACCAAAGAACCCATACACCCCAGATGATCCTATCCGGTTGAGAGAACGTTACTTCGGCTCCGCTAACCGAAAGTTTGTTTTTAATCTCTGCTCCGGCAAGATTAATTGTGACTAGGACGAGGCTGGCCACAAGTAGGTTTCTACGCTGTCGAAGTAGATCAGCGCTCATCGGTTCCCGTTTTTCGCTTGCCACAAGCACCTCCATCATTGATGGGTAGATTGATGGGTAAAACAGAAAAGCCCCGCCTATTGCTAGGCGGGGCTTCATTTTTTGGCGGAGAGGGCGGGATTCGAACCCGCGGTGGGGATAAACCCACACACGCTTTCCAGGCGTGCGACTTAAGCCACTCATCCACCTCTCCGAAGACCGCAATTGTAGCAACAGTTTTGCCGTCCGAAAGCGAACTGTGCAAATTTAGCGAAATTAGTTGCGCGTGCCGCCGACCTGCACCATCTTCATGGCCGAAGTGATCAGGCTGGAAACTTCGGTCATGTTGCTGGGAACGATCAGCGTGGTCTGGGCGTCGGCCGCGACCTTGCCGTAGGCTTCGACCGCGCTCTGGGCGACTTTCAGCTGCACGGCCTGTTCGCCGCCGGGCTGGCGGATCGCTTCGGCAATGCGCTCTAGCGCGGTCGCCGTGGCGTCGGCCACGGTGGTGATGGCTGCGGCCTCGCCCTGGGCATTGTTGATGGCGGCCTGTTTTTCACCTTCGGAGCGCGCAATCGAGGCTTCGCGTTCGCCGGTGGCAATGTTGATCTGCTCCTGGCGACGGCCTTCGGAAGCGGCGATCAGCGCGCGCTTTTCGCGCTCGGCGGTGATCTGGGCCTGCATGGAGCGCAGGATTTCGGCCGGCGGCGTCAGATCCTTGATTTCATAGCGCAGCACCTTGACGCCCCAGTTGAGCGCGGCCTCGTCAATCGCCGAGACCACCTGGGCATTGATCATGTCGCGTTCCTCGAAGGTCTTGTCGAGTTCGAGCTTGCCGATCACGCTGCGCAGCGACGTCTGGGCCAGTTGGGTCACGGCCATGATGTAGTTCGACGAGCCGTAGCTGGCGCGCATCGGGTCGGTGACCTGGAAGTACAGGATGCCGTCGACCTGCAGCTGCGTGTTGTCGCGCGTGATGCAGACCTGGCTGGGAACGTCGAGCGGAATTTCCTTGAGGCTGTGCTTGTAGGCCACGCGGTCGACGAACGGCACCAGGAAGTTTAGCCCCGGAGTGAGCGTGCCCGCGTATTTGCCCAGGCGCTCCTTGACCCAGGCATTCTGCTGGGGTACGACCTTGATGGAACGTGCAATGAAGATGGCCGCGATGACCAGAAGAATGATGGCAACTTCCATGGTGTCTCCCTCCCCGATGGGGCGTGATTGAAATTCGCTGACAAAGAAAATCTGCGGGCCTGGGCGGCGAAGTGCCGCCAGCGCCCGCGGTGGCTCACAGCTTGTCGACCAGCAGGCGATTGCCTATGACTTCGGCCACGCGGTGCGTGCCGGGCGTCGGTGCATTGCCGGGGCGCAGCACCACGGTCCACTGCGCGCCGCGGTAGCGCACCTGCGCCGTGCCGTCGGCGGCCCAGTTCTCGACCTGGACCGATTCACCGATGTCGAGATTCATGCTGCGATCGCTTTCAGCGGGCTGCATGCGCGCCTGGCGCCGGCGCAGCAGATAGCAGGCAATGACCGCCGCCGTGCCGACCAGGGCGGCGCAGACGATCTGCCCGGTTTCGGATGCGCCCAGGTGGGCGGCGATGGCACCGGCCACCGCACCGATGGCCAGCATCAGCAAATAAAAGCTGCCCGTGAGCAGCTCGGCAGCGACCAGAGCGCCCGCAACCAGCCACCACACTGTAAAACTTGCCATGTAGCCTGCTCCTGTGTAATTCAATGTTTGTAGTTCACCACAGTTATGGGGTGATAAGGTCCTGCTTTCACAGGCGCAATAAGGATATTCCTTACACTCGCGCCTGTTTCGATTTTTTAAGCCCGACACAACGGAGGCTGTGCATGAAATTCCGCTTTCCCATCATCATCATAGATGAAGACTATCGCTCTGAGAATACCTCAGGCCTGGGCATTCGTGCCCTGGCGCAGGCCATTGAGACTGAAGGCTTCGAAGTGCTGGGCGTGACCAGTTACGGCGACCTGACGCAATTCGCCCAGCAGCAAAGTCGGGCGAGCGCTTTCATTCTCTCGATCGACGACGAAGAGTTCACGCTGGGCTCGGGACTGGACCCGATCGTGCTGAGCCTGCGCAAGTTCATCGAGGAGGTGCGCCGCAAGAACGCCGATGTGCCTATCTATGTGCACGGCGAGACCAAGACCAGCCGCCACCTGCCCAACGACATCCTGCGCGAGCTGCATGGCTTCATCCACATGTTCGAGGACACCCCCGAATTTGTCGCCAAGCACATCATCCGCGAAGCCAAGAATTACCTAGAGAGCGTGCAGCCGCCGTTCTTCAAGGCGCTGCTCGACTACGCCGAAGACGGCTCGTACAGCTGGCACTGCCCCGGGCACTCCGGCGGCGTGGCCTTCCTCAAGAGCCCCGTGGGCCAGATGTACCACCAGTTCTACGGCGAGAACATGCTGCGCGCCGACGTCTGCAATGCAGTCGAGGAACTGGGCCAGCTGCTGGACCACAACGGCGCCATCGGCGCCAGCGAACGCAATGCGGCGCGCATCTTCAACGCCGACCACTGCTTCTTCGTGACCAACGGCACGTCCACTTCGAACAAGATCGTCTGGCACCATACCGTGGCCTCGGGCGACGTGGTCGTGGTCGACCGCAACTGCCACAAGTCGGTGCTGCACGCGATCATCATGACGGGCGCCATTCCGGTGTTCCTCAAGCCCACGCGCAACCATTTCGGCATCATCGGACCTATCCCGCAAAGCGAGTTCACGCCCGAGACCATCCAGGCCAAGATCGCCGCCAACCCGCTGCTGCAGGGCGTGGACGCCAAGGCCGTGAAGCCGCGCGTGCTGACGCTCACGCAGTCGACCTATGACGGCGTGCTCTACAACACCGAAACCATCAAGAGCATGGTGGACGGCTATGTGGAGAACCTGCACTTCGACGAAGCCTGGTTGCCGCACGCGGCCTTCCACCCCTTCTATGGCAGCTACCACGCCATGGGCAAGAAGCGCGCGCGCCCCAAGCATTCGGTGGTCTATGCGACGCAGTCCATCCACAAGCTGCTGGCCGGCATCAGCCAGGCCTCGCATGTGCTGGTGCAGGATTCGCAGACGCAAAAGCTCGACCGCCATCTGTTCAACGAGGCGTACCTGATGCACACCTCGACCAGCCCGCAGTACAGCATCATTGCGAGCTGCGACGTGGCTGCGGCGATGATGGAGCCGCCCGCGGGCACGGCACTGGTCGAGGAAAGCCTGGCCGAAGCGCTGGACTTCCGCCGCGCAATGCGCAAGGTCGAGGAAGAGTTCGGCAAGAACGACTGGTGGTTCACGGTCTGGGGCCCGGACGACATCATCGAGGAAGGCCTGGGCACGGCCGAAGACTGGATCTTCCGCGCCAAAGCCAAGGCCAAGGGCAAGAAGGCTTCGGCCAAATGGCATGGCTTCGGCGATCTGGCCGACGGCTTCAACATGCTCGACCCCATCAAGTCGACCATCGTCACGCCCGGCCTGAACCTGGACGGCGCTTTCGACAAGACCGGCATTCCCGCGTCCATCGTCACCAAGTACCTGGCCGAGCATGGCGTGGTGGTCGAGAAGACCGGCCTGTACTCGTTCTTCATCATGTTCACCATCGGCATCACCAAGGGCCGCTGGAACACCATGCTCACGGCCTTGCAGCAATTCAAGGACGATTACGAGAAGAACCAGCCGATGTACCGCATCCTGCCCGAGTTCTGCCAGCAGCACCGGCAGTACGAGCGCATGGGTCTGCGCGACCTGTGCCAGCATGTGCACCAGATGTACGCCAAGTACGACATCGCGCGCCTCACGACCGAGATGTACCTCTCGGATCTGACGCCGTCGATGAAGCCTTCGGACGCCTACGCGCATATCGCCCAGCGCCGCACGGAACGCGTGGAAATCGACCGCCTCGAAGGCCGCACCACGGTCGGCCTGGTCACGCCCTACCCGCCCGGCATTCCGCTCTTGATTCCCGGCGAAGTCTTCAACAAGAAGATCGTCGACTATCTGCTGTTCGCGCGCGAGTTCGCGAAGATGTGCCCCGGCTTTGAAACCGACATCCACGGCCTGGTCGAGGAAGAAGACGAAGCCGGCGTGGTGCGCTACTACGCCGACTGCGTGGCCGAGGCGCCCAAGATCGCGGCCAAGCCTGCAGCGCCAGCGCGCGCCAAGGCGCCCGCCAAGACTGCGGTGAAGACCGCGGCCAAGCCTGCCTCCGCACCGGCCAAGGCAGCGGCAAAGACCTCGGCCGCAGCCAAGGCGCCCGTGAAGGCCGCAGCCAAGCCTGCGGCCAAGGCACCGGCAAAGACAGCCGCCAAGACAGCGGCAAAAACGCCTGCCAAGGCCGCGGTGAAAACCGTGACCCAGGAAGAAGTCGCGACCATGACCGAAGACCGGACCACGGCCAAGCGCACGGCGCGCGCCACGGCCACGCCCGGAAAGGGAAAGAAGACGCTGGTACAGGTCGGAGCCGACGAGTTCAGTCGCAAGATCTGACCGAAGTGTCCTGAAGAAAGCCCTCTTTCTTCAGCGTTCATCCTGCACCGGGCGCAGGATGAACGCCCCGATATCACGCCAGAACCGCGGCTGCGGTGCTTTTTAACAAAGCCTTAATCCGGCCCGAAGACAATCAAAGGTTTTACAAAAAACCTAACAAAATCAATAACTTAGTGTATTGATGCAGATCAATCAGCGCGCAACGCGCTGAAATGAGAATCCCTCGAAAGCAATCGAGGAATTCTCAACATGGCAGACAGAAATGGGGCCACGGCAACGCCGGCCCCGCCCCACAGCAAACGCACTTTCCTGCAGGAACTGGTCGCACTGGCCACGACCTTTGGCCTGGCCGCGGGCGCCCCGCCCGCAGCCGCGCAAGCACCCGGTCAGCCCGCACGCCGGCCCGGCGCGCAAGGCAAACGCTACGGCATGCTGGTCGACATGCGCAAGTGCATAGGCTGCCAGGCCTGCACCGTGAGCTGCTCGATGGAGAATCTGCCGCCCATAGGCCAGTTCCGCACCACGGTGCTGCAGTACGAAGTCAGCGCCCCGGGCATGGCCGCACCCGCCATGGTCAGCCTGCCGCGGCTGTGCAACCACTGCGACAACCCACCCTGCGTGCCAGTATGCCCGGTGCAGGCCACGTTCCAGCGCACCGACGGCATCGTGCTGGTCGACAACGAACGCTGCGTGGGCTGCGGCTACTGCGTGCAGGCCTGTCCCTATGACGCGCGCTTCATCAACCACGAAACGCAGACCGCGGACAAGTGCACGTTCTGCGAGCACCGGCTCGAGGCCGGGCTGCTGCCGGCCTGCGTCGAAAGCTGCGTGGGCGGCGCGCGCGTGATCGGCGACCTGAACCAGGCCGACAGCGAGATCAACCAGCGCATGGCAGCCAGCAAGGAGCAGATCAAGGTGCTCAAGCCCGGCCTCAAGACCGCGCCCCATGTGTTCTACATCGGCCTGCCCGATGCCTTTGTCGACGGCGTCGACGGCCAATCCAGCGTGCGCCTGCTCGCCGATCCCCACTGACGAGGTAGCACATTCATGCAGATCATTGAATTGTTGACCCCGGCCTATGAAGCCGCCTGGCTGCCCTGGGCCGTGCAGTATTTCTTCCTGGTGGGCATTGCCACCGGCGCCGCGCTGCTGGCGGTTTGGGGCGCCTGGTCGCACGCGCACCGGCCGGCCGCCAAGGCCTTGCCGCTGTCGATGCTGGTGCTGGCCATCACGGCCCTGGCCGCGCCCGTCTCGCTGCTGGCCGACCTGCACCAGCCCGCGCGCTTCTGGCATTTCTACGCCCACTTCACGCCCTGGTCATGGATGTCCCTGGGCGCGCTGCTGCTGCCGCCGTTCGTCGCGCTGTCGCTCGCGATGTGCGCGGCCTGGTGGCTGGGTCGCACCGGCTGGATGCGCGCACTGGGCGCGGCGCTGCTGTTGTCGGCGCTGAGCATCGTGGTCTACACGGGCGCTGAAATCAGCGTGGTCAAGGCCAGGCCGCTGTGGAACAACCCCTGGGTGCCGGTGAACCTGGCGCTCACGGCCTGGCTGGCGGCCGTGGGCGCGCTGCTGGTCGCGAGCTGCTGGCTGCCCGCGGGCCGCGATGCCCAGGTGCGCGCCTGGCTCGCGCGGCTGGGCCTGGGCCTGAGCGCAGCGCTGCTGGCCGTGGCCTGCATCTGGGCGGCAACAGGACTGGCTTTCGACACGCCCTCGTTTCATGCCGCCGCCCGCCTATATGCGGACTTCCCGGTCTGGCGCGCGAGCCTGTGGCTGTCGGTGCTGCTGGGTGCCGCGGTGCTGCTGCTGTGGTGCCAGCCCCGCCGCTGGGCAGCGTCTACGGCGCGCACCCTGGCGCTGGGCCTGACGGTCGCGGCCGCGGCCTGGGGCTTTCGCTGGGCACTGTTCATGGGCGTGCAAGGCGTGCCCAAGTACGGCGCCGGGCTTTACGTCTACCGCATGCCGCTGGGCGGCGACGGCCTGATGGGCATGCTGGGCGTCTTCGGCCTGTGCCTGGCGCTGGCCACGCTCGCGCTGTGGGCGCTGGAGCGCTTTCCCGCGCGCGCCGCGCCTGCCGCTTCTGCCGCGAACTGATACCTCACAAGATTTCCCATGAACGACAAGCATTCCCCCTCTTCCACACCCGAAACCACTCCGGACGCGCAGCGCCGCACGCTGCTGCGCACGGGCCTGGCCGCGGGCGGCATGGCTGCCTTTGCGGCCGGCTATGGCGAAACCCTGGTCAAGGCCGGCAAGGGCCTGATCACCGGCAGCTCGGGCGTGGCCACGGCCAGCGCCACGCGCGGCAATTCGCTGCTGCCCGAATTTCGCATCGACCCGGCCACGGGTCTGCTGCAGACGCAGCCCGGCCAGACCGTGAGCCCTTCGAGCTGCCTGGGCTGCTGGACCCAATGCGGGGTGCGGGTGCGCGTGGACACGGCCCACAACCAGATCCTGCGCGTTGCCGGCAACCCCTACCACCCGCTGGCCACGACCCGCCCTGCGCCCATGGAAACGCCGGTGCGCGAAGTCTATGCCCAGCTCGGCGGCGACAATGGCCTCGAAGGCCGGGCCAGCGCCTGCGCGCGCGGCTCGGCCATGCTCGAACACCAGAAGAGCCCGCACCGCGTGCTCGCCCCGCTCAAGCGCGTGGGCCCGCGCGGCAGCGGCCAGTGGCAGACGATTTCATTCGAGCAGCTGATCACGGAAATCTGCGAAGGCGGCGACCTGTTCGGCGAAGGCGCGGTCGAAGGTTTGCGCGCGATACGCGATACAGAAACCTTGATCGATGCCGACAACCCCGAATACGGTCCCAGGTCCAACCAGCTGCTGTTCACCGACGCCAGCAACGAAGGCCGCACGCCGCTGATACGCCGCTTCGCCCAGCAGTCGTTCGGCACCGTCAACTTCAGCAACCACGGCGCCTACTGCGGCCAGAGCTACCGCGTGGGCACGGGCGCGGCGCTGTGCGATCTGTCGGGCATGCCCCACGGCAAGCCCGACTGGACGAACTCGCGCTTCGGCCTGTTCATAGGCGCGGCGCCAGCCCAGTCCGGCAACCCGTTCCAGCGCCAGGGGCGCGAACTGGCCGAAGCGCGTTCGCGGCCCGAGAACACCTACCGCTACGTCGTGGTGTCGCCGCTGCTGCCGTCTTCATCGAGCCAGGCGAGCGGCGACAACAACCGCTGGCTGGCCGTCAAGCCCGGCTCCGATCTGGCGCTGGTCATGGGCATGATCCGCTGGATGCTGGACAACGGGCGCTATGACGAACGCTTTCTCAGCCAGCCCGGCCCGGCCGCGATGCGCAGCGCCGGCGAAGCCGCGTGGAGCAATGCCACGCATCTGCTGATCCACGCTCCCGACCACCCGCGCCACGGCCATTTCCTGCGCGGCGCCGACCTGGGCTGGGCGCTGCCCGCGCCCGCGGAAGGCAGCGAGACGGCAGAAGATGTCTATGTGGTGCAGCTGGCCGACGGCAGCCTCGCGCCCCACACCACGGATCAGCCCGCGCAGCTGTGGGTGGAGCGCGGCATCGCGCCCGCGGCCACGCCCGCAGCTGCGGCGCCTGCCGAACTGCCGGTGCGCAGCGCGCTGTTCGCGCTGCGCGAGGAAGCGCGGCGCATGACGCTGGCGCAATACGCGGCCGAATGCGGCGTGCCGGCAGCGGAAATCGAAGCCCTGGCGCGCGAGTTCACCAGCCACGGCAAGCAGGCCGTGGCCAACGCCCATGGCGGCACCATGAACGGCGCGGGCTTCTACACCGCCTATGCGATTGCCATGCTCAACCATCTGGTCGGCAACCTCAACGTCAAGGGCGGCTGGGTGCTGGACGCCGGGCCGTTCGGCCCGTTTGGCCCGGGCCCGCGGTACAACTTCGCGCAGTTCGCGGGCAAGGTCACGCCCAAGGGCGTGGCGCTATCGCGCACGCGCTTTCCATATGAGCGCAGCAGCGAGTTCGCGCGCAAGAAGGCCGCGGGCGAGAACCCCTATCCGGCGCGCGCGCCCTGGTACCCCGCACCCGGCGGCATGAGCAGCGAAATGCTGGCCGGCGGCCTGCTCGGCTATCCGTATCGCGCCAAGGCCTGGATCAACCACATGAGCAACCCGGTGTACGGAGTCTGCGGTTTCGAGAACGCGCTGGCCGCCCAGCTCAAGGACCCGAAGAAGCTGCCGCTGTTCATTTCGGTAGACCCGTTCATCAACGAAACCTCGGCGCTGGCCGACTACATCGTGCCCGACACCATCACCTATGAAAGCTGGGGCGTGGGCGCGCCCTGGGCCGATGTGGTGGCCAAGTCGAGCACCGTGCGCTGGCCCGTGGTCACGCCCGCCGTGGCGCGCACCGCCGAAGGCAGTCCCGTCAATCTCGAAAGCCTGCTGTTCACGATCGCCAGGACGCTGGCCCTGCCGGGCTTCGGCCCCGGCGGCATGTCGACCAAGGACGGCCAGCCCGTCGATCTCGAATGCGCCGAGGACTTCTACCTGCGCGGCATCGCCAACATCGCCTGGCAGGCGGGCCAGCCCGTGGCCGAAGCTTCGGACGACGATATCGCGATCACCGGCCTGGACGCGCTGATGCCGCTGATCACCCCGCGCCTGGCACCCGAGGAAGTGCGGCGCGTGGCCATGGTCCTGACACGCGGCGGGCGTTTCGACCGGCTAGAGAACGCCTGGAAGGATGGGCAGATCAAGGCCGCCCACAGGCCCGCGCTGCAGATCTGGAGCGAAGGCCTGGCGCGCATGCGCCACTCGATGACGGGCGAGCGCTACAGCGGCTGCCCCACCTGGTACCCGACGCGCCTGGCCGACGGCACGGCCATGCGCGCGCATTTTCCCGAACAGGACTGGCCGCTGTCGCTGTGCTCGTACAAGTCCAATCTGATGAGCTCGATGTCGATAGGCGCGGCGCGCCTGCGCCAGGTGCACCCGCACAACCCGGTGGCGCTGAATCAGGACGACGCGGCGCGGCTGGGCATAGCCAACGGCGACCGCGTGGAACTGCAGACCCCGGGCGGGCGGCTGCAAGGCGTGGCCATGGTGCGCGCCGGCGTGGCGCCCGGCGCCGTGGCCATAGAGCATGGCTACGGCCACACCCAGCTGGGCGCAGCCTCCCACCGCATCGACGGCCAGGCCACGCCCGCGAACCCGGCGCATGGCAATGGCATCAACCTCAACCGCCTGGGCTTTGTCGACCCCACGCGGCCGGCGGCCGACAACGTCTGGATCGACTGGGTCTCGGGTGCGGTGGTGCGCCAGGGACTGCCGGTCAGAGTGGTGCGCCTGGGCGTCTGAAACACGCCGACATACCGCAGCGCGCTCCTTTTTCCGCGGATCGGTGCACCATGGCGGCGGATTTTCTTTCTGGGCAGCCATGCATATATTGATTGTGGAAGACAGCGCGCTGGTCGCCAGCGGCATCAGGACCGGCCTGGAGCTGCACGGCTTCACCGCCGACATTGCCGCAAACGTGGCCCAGGCCCGCTGCCATGTCGCGGCCAGCCATTTCGACGCCTGCATTCTCGACCTGGGCCTGCCCGACGGCGACGGCCTGCGGCTGCTGGGCCAGTGGCGTGCCGCGGCGCGGCATCTGCCGGTTCTCATCCTGAGCGCGCGCGACCGCATCGAGGACAAGGTCGCGGGCTTCCAGACCGGCACCGACGACTACCTGACCAAGCCTTTCGATCTGACCGAGCTGGTGCTGCGCCTGCACGCGCTGCTGCGCCGCGCGGGCGGGCGCGCCAGCGACCGGCTCGACTTCGGCAGCTTCGCGATCGACATGGCTTGCGCCCAGGTCACGCGCCAGGGCCAGCCCGTGGAACTGGCGCGGCGCGAATGGGCGCTGCTGTCGGCGCTGGTCCAGGCCAACGGCCGCGTGCTGTCGGCCGCGCAGCTGCACGACAGCCTCTATGGCAGTGATCTTGACGTGGGCAGCAACACCGTCAACGTGCATGTGCACCATCTGCGCAGGAAGCTGGGCCAGGAAGTCATTGAAACCGTGCGCGGCCTGGGCTTTCGCCTGAGCGCGCGCGCGGCATGAACAAAGCCGCAAGCCTGCGCCTGCGCCTGGTACTGGGCGTTTGCCTGACCATGTGCGCGCTGTGGAGCAGCGTCGCCGCATGGATGTTCACCAGCATGCGCCAGGAGCTGCACAGCATGCTCGACGACCGCCTGATCGCCTCGACGCGCATGGTCGCCGGCGTGGTGCAGCAACTGCAGCCCGTGGAGCACGCCGCGAGCGCGCGGGCACCGGCCGCCGACATCCTGTCCGTGATCGCGCGCGACGGCGTGGCCTGCGAGGTCAGCCTGGTGCGCAGCGAAGTCGATATCCGCCCCATTGCCCAGACCGCCAACAGCCCCGGTTTCAGCGATCTGAACGCGGCCGGCTTCGGCCACATCCACAAGGGCGGCAAGGACTGGCGCACCTATGTGCTCGAAGAAAACGGCATACGCATTGCCACGGCCGACCGCATCGACGTGCGCGAACACCTGGTGCAGTCCTTTGCCTATACGCTGATCCTGCCTTTTCTCGTGGCCCTGGCCGGCATCCTGCTGCTGACCTGGTGGTGCTGGAGCCTGGGACTCAAGCCCTTGCAGCGCCTGCAGCAGGAGCTGAGCCGGCGCCCGCCGCGCGACTCCAGTCCCGTGCAGGCCGGCCAGGACGTGGTCGAGCTCGCGCCGCTGGTGCTGAGCCTCAACGACCTGCTGGGCCGCATGAACGCCGCCATAGAACGCGAACGCCGCTGGACGGCCGACGCCGCCCATGAACTGCGCACGCCGCTGACCGCGATCAAGACCCATGTGCAGGTGGCGCAGCTGGTGATGGAACGCACGGGCACGCCGCCGACCCAGGCCATGTCCGCGCTGCAGCAGGCGGACCAGGGCATCAGCCACATGCACGAGACGCTGGAGCATCTGCTGCTGCTCGCACGCGTGGAAACCGGCGCGCAGCAGCAAGACTGCAGCACCCGGGGCGCGGCCCTGGTCCAGGCGTTCGAGCAGGCCTGTGCCCAGTCGCGCCAGCAGGCGCTGCTGACCGCGGGCAGCGCCGTGCCGCCCGCGATCGAGACTGCCATTGCCGACCCGGGGGCCTGGCGCTGGGAGCAGCTCGAAGTGGCGCTCGCACCCGCGCTGCTGACCTGCGCCATCACCAATCTCACGGACAACGCCTTGCGCCACCACCAGGGCGCGGCGCCCGTGAGCGCGCGACTGGCGCTGACGACGACGGGCCTGCGAGACGACACCGGGCCGCCGCACCTGCTGGTGCGCATCGCGGACCAGGGCCAGGGAATGACGGCCGAGGAATGCGCGCTCGCGACCCAGCGCTTCTGGCGCAAGTCATCGGCGCTGCACGGCAGCGGCCTGGGCCTGACCATCGTGCAGCGCATCGCCGAAAGCGCGGGCGGCTGCCTGCGCCTGCTGCCCGGCACGGCACAGGCACCGGGTCTCGTGGCCGAACTGCGCCTGCCGCTGCGCCTGGCCGCCGATGCACGCGCGCCGGACGCACTGACCTTGACGGCAGCAGCACTGTTAACAAAGTCTTAATCTGGGCTCTTTAGATTCCGGGGTTTGGCAGCCTGCCGCGCGCAGGCGCGCCGTTTTGAACCACACCCGCCCCGCCTGCCACGGCGCTTGCCGATGCGCCGCGCATGGCCGGGCACCAACTCTCGCGACCCTATGCCTGTATTCAAGGCCCCCCTCCAAGGCATCCTCGGCCTTGCCGTTCTGTGCGCGCTGCACGCACCCGCTCTCGCCGCCGACGCCGACGCGGGCGCGAAAATCGCGGCCCAGGGCGGCGCGCAAGGCGCTGCCGCCTGCGTCAGCTGCCACGGCAGCCAGGGCGAAGGCGGCGCCAACTTTCCGCCGCTTGCCGGCCAGCCCGCAGGCTATCTGCAGCGCCAGCTCGAGGCCATGGCCGCAAACCAGCGCAAGTCGCCGATCATGGGTCCTCTGGCCAAGGCACTGACAGCCAGCGAAAAAGCCGATGTGGCCGCCTACTATGCGCGCCTCGCGCTGCCGGTGAAGCCAAAGCAAGGCGCACTGCCCACCGCCAAGAGCAGCGACGGCGCCTGGCTGGTCGAGCGCGGCCGCTGGGCCGACGGCATTCCGGCCTGCGCCAAATGCCACGGCCCCGGCGGAGCAGGCGTGGGCCAGGACTTCCCGGCCATAGGCCATCTGAGCGCAAGCTACATGCAGAGCCAGGTCGATGCCTGGAAGAACCAAAGCCGCGATGCCGGCCCGCTGGGACTGATGGGCGCGATCGCCCAGAAACTGACCGCCAAGGACATCGAGGATGCGGCCGCCTACTACCAGCAGCTGCACTCCGGTTCCCACTGATCGAGGCCATACGCATATGACCACGCACTCCCCCGACTCCACCACCACTTCCGAATCCGGCAACGCCGGCGCCATTCTTGTCCTGGGCATCGCCGCGCTGCCGCTGGTGCTTGCCGTGGGCGGCATCATCTACAGCCGGCCCGACAAGCCCGCGCCCATGCCTGCCGCCGCCGCGACGCCGGCGCCCACCCTCGCGCTGCAGCCCACCGTCTTCAGCCCGCCCGCAGCGCGCGACATTCCCGACTCCAAGATGGGAGAATGGATACAGCGCGGCGAAGCCATCTTCACGCGCACGCCCGAGAACGCCGTCGGTTTCTCGGGCAACTCGCTGAGCTGCACCAACTGCCACGTCGACGCCGGCCGGCTCAAGAATGCCGCGCCCATGTGGGGCGCCTACCCCATGTATCCCGCGTACCGTAAGAAGACCGACCATGTCGACACCTTTGCCGAACGCGTGCGCGGCTGCTTCATGTACAGCATGAACGGCAAGGCGCCGGCCGACGGTCATGACCTGCTGGTGGCCATCGAGGCCTACGCGTACTGGATGGCCAGCAAGGCGCCGCTGGGCGAAAAGCTGCCCGGCGCCGGCTTCGTCAAGGTGGCCAAGCCCGCGCAGGCGCCCACTTTCGACGCCGGCCAGAAAGTCTATGCCGCCAACTGCGCGCTGTGCCATGGCGAACAGGGCCAGGGCCAGAAAAGCGGCGGCGTCACCGTATTCCCTGCGCTGTGGGGCAAGGACTCCTACAACTGGGGCGCGGGCATGCACGAGATCGACAAGGCGGCCGGTTTCATCCAGTCCAACATGCCTTACGGGCTGCACAACGTGCTCAGCGACCAGCAGGCCTGGGACGTGGCGACGTTCATCAACAGCTTCGAGCGCCCGCAGGACCCGCGCTTCACGGGCGACGTGGCCCAGACGCGCAAGCAGTTTCACGACTCGCCGTATTCCAACTACGGCGTGGAAGTCAACGGCAAGCTGCTGGGCAAGGGCCTGTAAGAGCACCGTCGGGCATTGGAGGGCGGCGCTGCGCGCCGCGGCCTTCGCCCGCACAATGCCAGCAAACCGCGCCGCGCCCCGCGCTGCGCACCATTTCATCTCTCCATTGGAAACCGGCCATGACCGAACTGCCTCCCATCCTGTTGCACGCTCCCACGCTCGAATCCCTGGCGCGCGCGCGCAACAGCCTCATGAACGCCCAGGAAGCCAACCCCGGCGTGCGCGTGCGCATCATCGCCAATGCCCAGGCCGTCGCCGCCGCGCTTGACATTCCCCACGCCCAGGCCGATGCGCATACTTCGCTGTGCCCCAACACGCTGATGCACCTGCAGCGCGCGCCCCACGCTCCACTGCAGGTGCTGGCGGTGCCGGCCGTGCTGGAGATCGCCGCGCTGCAGGCCGCGGGCTGGGTCTACATCCGCTCCTGACGCCAGGACTGCGCAAATGGACCAGACCCTGCAACTCGGACCGCTGGTCCTGCCTGTGTCCTGGCTGGTGCTGCTCATCGCCTGGCAGGCGGGCAGCTTCGTTGCCGAACGCCGCGTGCGGCGCCTGGGACAGACGCTGGGCCTGCATGGCTGGCTGCTGCCCCTGGCGGGCTGGGCCGCAGCGCGCGCAGGCTTTGTCGCCGCGCACTGGGACGGCTATGCGGGCAGCGCGTCCGGCCTGCTGGGCATTCTGGATATCCGCGACGGCGGCTGGTATCCCTGGACCGGCCTGCTGGTCGCCGTGGTCTATGGATTGGTACTCGCCTGGCGCGGCCAGCCCGCGGGCCGGCCGCTGCTCTGGGGTCTGGGCCTGTTCTGCGCGCTGTGGCTGGGCGCCCATGCAGTAGCGCGCGCCTTCGCCGCACCGCCCGCGCAATTGCCGCAATTCAGCGCCGTGGCGCTTGATGCGCGCAGCGTAGATCTGCCCGCATTGACCGGCACGCCCGTGGTCATCAATCTCTGGGCCAGCTGGTGCCCGCCCTGCCGGCGTGAAATGCCGGTGCTGCTGCAGGCCCAGCGCGACAACCCCGCGATCCGCTTTCTGTGGATCAACCAGGGCGAGTCACCCGAAGTCGTGCAGCGTTTTTCGGCCCAGCACGGCCTGCCGGCCGACGCCGTATTGCTCGACATCCAGGGCCGCCTGGGTCAGATGCTGGGACGCAGCAGCCTGCCCACCACCTTGTTCTACAACGCCCAGGGCCAGCTGGCCGATCTGCGCACGGGCGAGGTCTCGGCCGGCTCGCTGGGCCAGCATCTGCAGCGCATTGCCCCGGCCGCGCCCTGACTCACAGACCTGGCGGCAAGGCGCCGTTGTTGAAAAATGCGTTGATCGGCACCTGGATATAGGCGCGGCCGTCTTCCTCGGCGGGAGGCAGCTTGCCCGCGCGCACGTTCACCTGCACGGACGGCAGGATCAGCGTGGGCATGGACAGCGTCGCGTCGCGCGCGCTGCGCATCTGCACGAACGCGTCCTGCGTGATGCCGTCGCGCACATGGATATTGCCGCGGCGCTGCTCGCCCACCGTGCTGACCCAGGCCGCGGCACGTTCGGGCGGCGGGTAGTCGTGGCACACATGCAGCCGCGAGTCGGCCGGCAGCGCAAGCAGGCGCTGTATCGACAGGTAGAGCGTCGCCGCGTCGCCACCGGGGAAATCCGCGCGCGCCGTGCCCACATCGGGCATGAACAGCGTGTCGCCCACGAACACCGCGTCCTGCACGCGGTAGGCCATGTCGGCGGGCGTATGGCCAGGCACCCACAGCGCCGTGACTTCGAGTTCGCCGATGTGAAAGCGCTCGCCGTCCTCGAACAGATGATCGAACTGACTGCCGTCGGGCAGGAAGCTGCGCTCGAAATGAAAGACGCTGCGAAACATCTGCTGCACTTCGCGTATGCGTGCGCCTATCGCCACCTTGCCGCCCAAGGCATGGCGCACATGCTGGGCCGCCGACAGATGGTCGGCATGCGCATGGGTTTCCAGTATCCATTGGAGTTGCCAGCCGCGCGAACGCACGAGATCTATCACCCGGTCGGCACCGGCGCTGGTCAGCGTGCCCGACTGCGGTTCGAAATCCAGCACCGGGTCAATGACTGCGGCCATGCCTGTAGCTGCGTCGGCGACCACATGGGTCACCGTACCCGTGACCGTGTCATGGAAAGATTCAATCTGCATGCGTCCTGCGCCCATCCGATGCTCCTGCAACCTGCGCGCCATGGACAAGTCCATGGTGCCGAACTGAGGATTGTCTCAGCATATTGGAGCGGGCGGCAAAACGCCTGCACGCGCGGCGCGGGCGCCTATTGCGCGGCAAGATTTCAGGCCGCAGCGCCGGCTTTTTTCGCTTCGGCGTTGCGCTTGCGCGTCGCCGCGGCCTTCTTCGCCGACGCCGAACGCTGCTCGGGCGTGCGCGCCGCGGACGCCGCGCCGCCTAGCCTGCCGCCCTTGCGCGCCGCCGAACGATCCACCGGCTGGCCGCGCCCCGCGCCCGACTTCTTGCCGCCGCCAGTCTCCTTGTTGACCGTCGCCCAGGCGCGCTTCTGGGCCTCTTCAGGGCTTGCGCCGCGCTCTTCATAACTCTCCTCGATATGCTGGGCCTGGCGCTTTTGCTTGTCGGTATAGGCGGATTTGTCACCTCGTGGCATCACGTTCTCCTTCCACCAGGCGCAAGGCGATCCGCGCTCCGGTGGCCTGCTGCGTTTTAGATGTTGGGCTCGTTGCCCGGGTCCTGCGGCGCTTCCAGCGGCGGCGCGTCGGTGGGCGGATCTATGGGTTCGGGCGAAGGCTCTTCTTCCTTGCGCGGATCCTTGTGAATCATTGACATGGGCGGTTCTCCTTGAACGCCTGTTGTACCAAGATTTCTCCTGGCGCCAAGTAGGCCGGGAACCTGCCATCAAACGGCAAGATGCTGCTGCTCGATTGGCCCGCCCCCCTATCCGCAGGCGCAGGCAAGCCCCTGGGCCATGCAGAAATACCGTACCGATCCACGCCTGCAGGCCGTGCACGAGCGCTTCGCGCTGGTCGCCATCTGGGACCACCACGAATTCAGCGACGACTGCTGGGCCGATAGCGAAACCTACGACAACGGCAGCTTGGCCAACGGCGTCGGCGACAATGTGCATCAACCCCGGCGCCGGCGCAGCGCCAACCAGGCCTGGCATGAATTCATGCCCGCCGACATCTACTTCACCGCCGACGCCGCGGCCGGCATTCACAGCGTGCGCATCTACCGCGAGCTGCAGTTCGGCACACTGGTCCATCTGGTGATGACCGACGAGCGCCTGTACCGCAGCGACCACATCATTGCCGAGGCCGCGCCCCACCCCGCGACCGGACAGGCGCTGGGCAGCATGGGCAGCGGCTACATGGTGCCCGAGGCGCTGCTGTATGACACGCAAGCGCAGAAGATGGCCGCGGCCCAGACCATTGCGTTTGGCTTCATACGCGCCGACGTCATTGCCAACCGGCAGAAATCCCGCTTTATCGCGGATGCCGGAATGGCCCAGGCACTGGCACCGTTCTTCACGCGCTTGCTGCTCAACGCCGACCAATGAGACGGCTACAACGCCGAGCGCAAGGCCTTGATGCAGCATCTTCAGGACCAGGGCATACGCAATGTGGTGGCCCTCACGGGCGACATCCACGCCTTCTTTGCGGGCGAAGTGCGCGACGACTACAGCGCGCTCGATGGCGGCAACCCGGTCATGGTCGACCTCGTGACAGCAGGCGTCAGTTCCGACTCTTTCTTCCACTACCTCAAGGATGCGGTGGGCTCGCTTTCGCAGAGTCTGGCAACGCTGGTCCATTACCCCTTGAGCCTGCCCGTGCCGGACGCCGGCACCGTCGCGCTGTCCGTCCACCTGCTCGACTACACCCTGGGCGCGGCCACCCCTATGGAGGCGGCGACGACAGGCGCGCGATGTGCGCCCGGATTTCAGCCAAAAGCCGTTGCCGTGAAAGCGCGAAGCGTCTAACCGCGCAACAGTGCCGCAACCAGTTGGGGCATTGCATTGGCCTGGCTGAGCACGGCTACGCCGGCCTGCTGCAGCATCTGTGCACGCGTCCATTGGGCCGTCTCTGCTGCGTCGCCGGCATCGTCGATGCGGGGACGGCTGGTCGAAGGGTTGGCGCCGCTTGATTGCAGGCTGCCTATCGACTCCTGCATGGCACTTTGCCGAGCGCCCAGATCCGAACGTATTCCGGTCACCATGTCCATGGCCTTGCGGATGTCTTCGGCCGATTGGAGGGAGCCATCACGCGTTCCCATCGCAGCCGTGTAGTCGGGGCGATAGGCCAGCAGATTGTTGCCGTCCGCGATGCGGTTGATCTCGTTGTTGTTTGCCTCGAACTCTTTTGCCAGCGCCTCGCTCTCTTGTGCATTCAAATTTCCGCTGTCGGATTGAGTGCGCAGTTCCAGCATGCGATTGAGCAGCTGAGAGACCTCATTGAGTTCGGTATCCCGGGTCTGCACCTCTTTGATTTCGTTGTTGGCATTTTTCAGGGAGTCGCTCAAGCCGCTGGCTTGAGCCCGCAGCCGCTCGGCAATACCCAGACCGGCCGCATCGTTCTGGGCGGCATTGACACGCGAGCCCGCAGACAGGCGCGAGATGGAAAGGCCCAGCATCCCCTGTGTCGTTTGCAGATTGCGTTGTGCATTCAAGCTGGCCGAGTTGTTGACGATTGCGAGTCCCATGCGAATCCTTAAAGGTCAAATAAAGGGAGTTTATGCCTTCAATTTACAACTTGCAAAACTTTTCCCGCGTGTAAAGGCTTGTTCTGAGGGGACGTCGCGTCGGGTTGCCGGGCGTTGCGGAACAACTCCGCTGCCTGCCCCTTGCCGCGCATTGCCGCAGACAGGAAACGCCGGCCTGGCGCGGCCCGCCGTGGCCGCGAGACCGGCGCGCCACCGCCGCCACATCGGTCGAGGAGTCGGACGGAACGCCCAGGCGCTGCGGGTTCACTACATCCGTCACAAGAGGAGGAAAAAGGTGAAGCCTGTGCGTTGAACTGCGGAACAGTCCGTGATTTTGCGGAACTGAGCGCGAGAATGATTGTGTGATTTGCTACAAAAAGCGCAGCAACACACCGTTGCTGCGCTTATGTATTGGTGCCCCGAGCCGGGATCGAACCGGCACGCCCCTTAACGGAAAGCGGCGGATTTTAAGTCCGCAGTGTCTACCAATTTCACCATCGGGGCGATGTGCATGCCCGGCGTTGCGCCGGGCAGCAGGAAATTCTATCGCATTCAACCGGCAACAGGCCTATGCGCTGCGCCATGAAAAAAGGGAAGCTGCAAAGCTTCCCTTTTCATAATTTGGAGCGGGAAAACGGGTTCGAACCGTCGACCTATACCTTGGCAAGGTATCGCTCTACCAACTGAGCTATTCCCGCATATTTCTGCAGCTTGGTGTCTTGCAGAACAAGCGAGAATTATAGCCAGAAATTTCTCGCGTTTTGGAAACTCACGGCTTTTTCATGAAATTTTCATCCCGCTTCATCCAGCCCGGCCCTCTTCGCCCGCTCAAGCCGGGCTCTTGACGATGGGCAGGATGCCGCTGGCGCGCACCATGTCGCGGCCGCCGACACGCAGCACGCATTCGGCGAAGCACAGGCGCCCGCCGGACTTGGTCAGGCGCACATGGGATTCGAGCCAGTCCTCGAGCTCCACCGCCTCGAGAAAATCGATGGACAGATGCGCCGTGACCACGCCTTGCTGACGTGCGCGCGCGATGTTGTAGCCCAGCGCGTTGTCGATCAGCACGGAAAGCATGCCGCCATGGGCCTTGCCGTGCAGGTTCAGATGGTGGCTGGCGATGCGCAGGCCGAAGACCACCATGCCCTGCTCGTCCTCACGCTGGTACATGGGCCCGAGGTGGGCTATGTAGGGACTGACCGTCTGGTAGGGTGCAAATCCCGGTGGAACTGCCACGGTGGCAGGGCGGTGGCTGGCGCGGAGACTGGATTCGGACATCATTCGTTGCTTGTTTCGTGGGGCATCTCATGGGAACCGCTGGACACGGCAACCTGCCGCGCCAGAATGCAAAAAAGCCAGAATTCGGGTGAATTCTGGCTTCTTGCTATGAAATCTGGAGGCGCGAACCAGAGTCGAACTGGTCTAACCGGATTTGCAATCCGGGGCATAACCGCTTTGCTATCGCGCCAAAACTCACACTTAGAAAAATGGGAAGCATGTGCTTCCCATTCTAATTTGGAGCGGGAAAACGGGTTCGAACCGTCGACCTATACCTTGGCAAGGTATCGCTCTACCAACTGAGCTATTCCCGCAAAAACCTGAGAAACTTTCATCTCTCCGGAATTTCGCCAGCCA
>Ga0308165_1001146_pt1 | contig 39137 bp, 37 predicted proteins | sample PhyWR2_FD_201032 | JGI IMG/M metagenome (GOLD analysis project Ga0308165, IMG submission 201032) | Phyllosphere microbial communities from UC Gill Tract Community Farm, Albany, California, United States - DLSLW.R2 | ecosystem: Host-associated > Plants > Phyllosphere > Unclassified | place: USA...
TGACCGCCTGCGTGACCGTCTCGCCCAGATAGGACTCAGCGGTTTCCTTCATCTTCTGCAGCGTGAACGCCGAAATCTGCGAAGGCGAATAGTCTTCGCCGCCGGCCTGGACCCAGGCGTCGCCGTTCTTGCCCTTGACGATGGTGTAAGGGACCAGTTCGGTGTCCTTGCGGGTCACCGGATCGTCGAAGCGGCGGCCGATGAGGCGCTTCACCGCGAAGATCGTGTTGTTGCCGTTGGTGACGGCCTGGCGCTTTGCCGGCTGCCCGATCAGACGCTCGCCATCCTTGGCGAATGCGACGATCGAGGGCGTCGTGCGGGCGCCTTCGGAATTCTCGATGACCTTGGGCTTGCCGCCGTCCATGACGGCGACGCAGCTGTTGGTGGTGCCAAGATCGATACCAATTACTTTAGCCATTATCCCCATTCCTCACGTCAGTGGGTGACACCGTGCGGATCGCCTCCCTTACACAAGGCAAGGCAGCTTGCACGGCTCGGTGACGCTTAACGTCGTCGAGGCGCGATATAGGGGCGGTTTTGCTTGGAACAAGTGTTCTCGAATGGCATTAGGCAGGCGATTTTTCCCCGGCGAAGTCACAAGGATACCTTGACCGTGAAACCACATCGCCCCCTTGCCCTGCTTCTTTGCACTGCCATGGCCCTTGCTCTGGGCGCCTGCGGCAAGGCGCCGGACAGCCCCACCGCCTCGAACGAGGCCACCCTCACCGGCCCCGACGCCAAGCCCGGCCTGGTGGCGAGCGACGGAAAGCTGGTGCTTCCGGTGATCGCAGGGCGCCCGGCGGCGGTCTATTTCACCGTCCGCAACGACGGCGCCGAGCCGGTTACGCTGGCCGCCGTCAGCATCCTGGGCGCCGGCAAGGCAGAGATGCACGAGACAAAGGGCGGCTCTATGGGCAAGGTCGATTCGCTGCCAATCGACCCCGGCGCCTCGGTCGTCTTCGCGCCGGGCGGGCTGCATGTCATGGTTTTCGAACTGCCGACCACGCTCAAGGCCGGGGGCAAGGCCGAGTTGACGATGACGTTCTCCGACGGCGACAAACTGTCGATGCCACTTACTGTCGAGGCGATGGGCGGAGGTATGGACCACGACATGGGCGACATGGAAGGAATGCACCACTGAGCGTCCCACCGGGAGGAGAACGCGCGCTGACGGCGGGCGAGGCGGCGCTGGTCCGCTCCGTCTTCGGCGAGGCGATCGACTGCGCTCCAGTGCGGGTGCGGCGGCGCAAATGGTTTCCATTCCAGCCGGTGAACACGGCGATGGCGCCTTGCGGCCACCTGCACTTCCATCCGCGTGCCAGCCTGTACCGAGGCGATTTCTCGCAGGCACCGCTCGGCCTGCAGGGGCTGTTCATTCATGAGATGACGCATGTGTGGCAGGCCCAATGCAAGGGCCGCTGGTATCTGCCGCTGATGCGCCATCCGCTGTGCCGCTATGACTATGCCCTGCGTCCGGGCTGGACGCTGGAGCGCTACGGTATCGAGCAGCAGGCCGAGATCGTGCGGCACATTTTTCTGATGGGTCTTGGCGTGCATGTGCCGGGGGCGCCGCCGGCGGATAGCTACCGCGGCATCGTGCCGTTTGCGGGGGCTTCGACAAGCTCAGCCTGAGCGGGGTTGGGGGCCTTGCGGTGGATTAGAGGGCCTGTCCCCACAACACCGCTTATGCTGAGCTTGTCGAAGCATCGTCCCAGCCACCAGAAACGAGACGGGGCGCGAACGATGTTTCGTCCGCGCCCCGCGTGTCACCTGTTTGGCGCCAGGATCAGCAATCGCGATCCCAGTAACGGTCACCGCGGCGATCATAGCGATAGCAGCCACGGTCACCGTCCTTCTTGGCGGTGGAGCCGGCCACGGCACCTGCTGCAGCGCCGATCGCCGCGCCGGTGGCTACGTTGCCGCCCGTGATGGCACCGACGCCCGCGCCGAGCGCGCCGCCGGCAAGGGCGCCTTCACCGCCGTAGTTGCTGGCACAACCAGCCATGCTGAACGCACCGGCTGCGAGGATGGGGAGGATAAACTTACGCATCGATGGTCTCCGAAAATCTCAAGCTATGCCAAGTCAACGGAGAGGAGCGCGAGAGGTTCCGTCGCAACAAAACGACACATCCTTCGGCACACTCAGGATGAGCGGTGTTGGCGGGAGACACCCGGCGGGAAAGACCAGACCGACAAACGTAACCCCGGCAGGCACTGCGCGAACGCAGGGCCGCCGGGGCTACATCAAACCAAATCCGCTCAGGCTGAGCTTGTCGAAGCCCTCGCGCCCAAGCGCAGTGCTATCACTATCAGTCGGGCTTCTTGGCCACGGCCACCATCGCGGGACGCAGCAGGCGGTCCTTGATCATGTAACCGGCCTGAAGTTCCTGCACGATCGTGCCCGCCTCGACGTCGGCCGAGGGAACCTCGATCATCGCCTGATGCTGGTTGGGGTCGAGCGGCATGCCCATGGCGGCGATGCGGGTGATGCCGTGGCTGGTGAAGACCTTGTCGATCTCGCGGCCCGTGGCCTCGATCCCGGCGACGAGGCCCTTGAGCTTCTCGTCCTCGCGCATGTCGGCGGGGATTGCCGTCAGCGCGCGGGCCAGGTTGTCGGACACCGAGAGGATGTCGCGGGCAAAGCCGGTGGCGGCATAGGCGCGCGTGTCGGCGACGTCCTTTTCCAGACGGCGGCGCACGTTCTGTGTTTCGGCGCGGGCGTACAGCACTTCCTGCTTCGCACCGGCCAGTTCCTCGCGCAGCTGCGCCAGTTCCTCGTTATCGTCCTTAGAATCCAGCATATCCTCGGGAACCCCCTTCAGTTCCTCGGCCACGGCGGCGTCTACAGTCTGGTCTTCGGGCGACTGCTTCTTGTCGTCGGTCATATTCTTCTACTGTTCCAGCTATCCGATGAGCTTGCCCAGGCTCTGGGCAGTGAAATCCACCATGGGCACTACGCGCGCATAATTCAACCGCGTGGGGCCGATAACCCCCACCACGCCAACCACCTTTCCTTCCCGGTCCCGGTAGGGAGAAGCGATCACCGAAGATCCGGAAAGCGCGAAAAGCCGGTTCTCCGAGCCGATGAATATCCGGGTTGCCTGCGCCTCGCGCGCGGTGTCGAGCAGGTCGGCGACCGATTGCTTATTCTCGAGATCGTCGAGCAGCGAGCGCACTCGTTCGAGATCGGTCAGCGCCGCCTCGTCCAGCAGATTCGCCTGTCCGCGCACGATCAGCACCGGGCGGGCCATGGCGTCCTCGCTCCACACGGCCAGTCCGCGCTCGACAAGGTCGCGGCTGGCGGCATCGAGCGCCGATTTGCCCGAGGATATGTCGACGCGCATCGCCAGCGCGGCTTCGGCCAGCGTGCGGCCGATCAGATGCGCGGAAATGTAGTTGGAGGCTTCTTCCAGAGCGCCGGGCGGCAGACCCATGGGCAGCTCGACGATGCGGTTTTCCACCCCGCCGTCCTCGCCCACCAACACGGCGAGCGCCCTGCCCGGCCCCAGCGGTACGAGTTGCAAATGCGTCAGGCGCGGCTCGCGCCGGGGCACCATGACCACGCCCGCGCCCGAGGTGAGGCTGGAAAGCAGCGCACTGGTTGCCTCCAGCGCTGCCTCGATCGGGCCGGGGGTCGAGATGCGGCTCTCGATCGCCAGGCGTTCCTCCACCGTGGGTTCGGCCACCTGCATGATGCCGTCCACGAACAGGCGAAGCCCCGCTTCGGTCGGCAGGCGCCCGGCGCTGGTGTGCGGCGCGGCGAGCAGGCCCTGCCCCTCAAGGTCCGCCAGCACCGAGCGGATCGAGGCGGAGGAAAGGTTCATGCCCCCCGGCCCGGCCAGGATCTTCGAACCGACCGGCGCACCGGTGGCGAGATAGCCTTCCACCACCAGCCGGAAGATGTCGCGGGCACGGGTGGTCATTTCGGTGATCGGCGGCGTGGGCATATGTTTCATTTAGGCGATGCCCCGGCTTAGGCAATGCCCCGCTTGGGGAGAGGCGACTTCCACAGGACTTGCAGCCCCGCAGCTTATGCGACTAGGGGCCGAGCGTAGTTTCACACAAGGATGACTCCATGCGACCTTCAGGCCGTGCCGCAGACGAAATGCGCGCCATCGAAATCCAGACCGGCTTCACCAAGCACGCCGAAGGCTCGGTGCTGATCTCGTTCGGCGATACGCGCGTGCTGGTCACCGCATCGGTCGAGGAAAAGGTGCCGCCGTTCCTGCGCGGCAAGGGCGAAGGCTGGGTGACGGCGGAATACTCCATGCTGCCCCGCGCCACGCACACGCGCGGCAGCCGTGAAGCCGCCAAGGGCAAGCAGTCGGGCCGCACCCAGGAAATCCAGCGCCTGATCGGCCGTTCCTTGCGTTCGGTGGTCGACATGAAGAAGCTGGGCGAGCGCCAGATCGTGCTCGACTGCGACGTGATCCAGGCCGACGGCGGCACCCGCACCGCCTCGATCTCCGGCGCATGGGTTGCGCTGCGCCTTGCGGTCGACAAGCTGATGGCCGAAGGCAAGATCAAGGAAGACCCCATCCAGGCCCGCGTCGCCGCCGTTTCCTGCGGCATCTGCGAGGGTAACCCGGTGCTCGATCTCGACTACATCGAGGACAGCGCTGCCGACGCCGACGCCAACTTCGTGCTGATCGAAGGCGGCAAGATCGCCGAAGCACAGGCGACCGCCGAAGGCGCGACTTACGACGAAGAAGGCCTGCTGCGCCTCCTGCGCCTTGCCCGCATCGGCTGCGAGGGTATCTTCGCAGCGCAGGCCAAGGCTGTCGGCCGCTAAAATTACCCTGCATGGCCTCCGCCACAGTGGAGGCGATGCGCTTGATGCGTAAGGAATATTCGATGACCCGGAAACTCGACGGACAACGCCTGGTCATCGCCACGCACAATGCGGGCAAGCTGCGCGAGATTTCCGCGCTGCTCGCCCCTTATGGCATCGAGTGCCTGTCTGCCGGTCAGCTTGGCCTGCCCGAGCCTGAGGAAACCGGCACTACCTTCGCCGCCAATGCCCTGCTGAAGGCCCACGCTGCGGCCAAGGCCGCGCAGTTGCCCGCGCTTGCCGACGACAGCGGTCTTTCAGTGACGGCCCTGGGCGCACGCCCCGGTGTCTACACCGCCGACTGGGCCGAGCGGCAATGGTTCGAAGGCGATCCGGGCCGCGACTGGTACATGGCGATGGGCAAGGTCGAAGGCCTGCTCGCCCAGCAAGGTGCCGACGTCGACCGTTCGTGCTGGTTTTCCTGCACCCTCGCCATCGCCTGGCCCGAGGGTGACGAGGCCGTCTACGAGGGCCGCGTGAACGGTGTCTTCTGCTGGCCGCCGCGCGGGATCATGGGCTTCGGTTATGACCCCGCATTCGTTCCCGAAGGCCACGACCAGTCATTCGCCGAGCTGCCGCTCGCGGAAAAGCAGCGCATCAGCCACCGCGCCGATGCCTTTGCAAAGCTGGTCGCGGAGCAATTCGGCGCGTAAGCCTATCTGATGGCCCGCGCCCTATACATTCACTGGCCGTTCTGCCTCGCAAAGTGCCCCTACTGCGACTTCAACAGCCATGTCCGTGACCGGGTCGACCATGCCGCGTGGCAGGACGGACTGCTCGCCGACATGCGCCACGAACACGCGCTGGCAGGCGGCGAGCCGCTCGATTCGATCTTCTTCGGCGGCGGCACGCCATCGCTGATGCCCCCTGCACTCGTGGCACGGCTGCTGGAGGAAGCGGAAAAGCTCTGGGGCTTTGCGCCCGGCATCGAGATCACGCTGGAGGGCAACCCCTCCTCGGTCGAGGCGGCGAACTATGCCGCACTGGCAAGCGTGGGCGTCAACCGCGTATCGCTGGGCATTCAGGCGCTCGACAACGAGACGCTACGTTTTCTCGGCCGCCTGCACGATGCCGGTGAGGGGCTTGCCGCGCTGGATGTGGCGCAGGCGCATTTTGACCGGGTCAGCTTCGACCTCATCTATGCCCGCCCCGGCCAGTCTCTGGACGGCTGGCGCACTGAGCTTTCGCAGGCGCTGTCCTATGGAACGGGGCATCTTTCGCTCTACCAGCTGACCATCGAGCCGGGCACACGCTTCGAGACGATGGTGCGCAAGGGCGACTTCACGCCGCTGGACGAAGACGCGTGCGCCGACATGTTCGCCCTTACCCGCGAGATGACGGCAGCGGCCGGCCTCCCCGCCTACGAAATCAGCAACCACGCCCGCCCCGGCGAGGAAAGCCGCCACAACCTGACGTACTGGCGCTATCAGGACTATTGCGGCATCGGCCCCGGCGCGCACGGACGGCGCGGCGGCGTGGCCACCGTGCGCCACCGCAAGCCGGAGAACTGGCTGGCCGGCATCGACGCCAGGCGTCACGGCGTTGTCGAGGAGCGCGGCCTCGGCCTCTCCGAACAGGCGAGCGAGGCCATGCTGATGGGCCTGCGCCTGCGCGAAGGCGTGGACCTTGATATGATGGCCGCGCGTTTCGGCCACGATCCGGCGCAGCTATGCGATACGTCAAAGGCGGACTTCTACGAACGCCAGGGCCTGATCCGGCGCGAAGGTTCGTGGATCGGCGTGACCGAGGCCGGCATGTGCCTGCTCGACGGGCTGCTGGGTGAACTGGTTCCCTCAGGCCTGGTCGAAGGCTGATGGCCCACGCTCTTGTCCCATAAGGCCGACCTGATGGAGGCGTGGGGCGCGTATCTGGCGCACGATCGCCGCCGCAGCCCGCATACCGTGCGCGCTTATCTGGCAACGGCGTCGCGCCTGCTCGATGCGCTGGGGGAAACCGATTGGGGTTCGCTGGCGAAGATCGAGGCTCCGGCGCTGCGCGGTCATCTTGCGGCGCGGCGGCAGGACGGGATCGGCAATGTCTCCGCCGCGCGCGAACTTTCGGCGCTCAAGGCCTTCCTCTCCTTTGCCCGCGACCGGGCCGGAATGGCGCAGGCGGCCCCGCCGCGCCTCAAGGGCCCGCGCGTGAAGAAGGGCCTGCCGCGCCCGGTCACCCCCGACGAGGCGGTGAACCTTGCCTCCACCGTGGAGGAAGACGCCTCGCAGCCCTGGATCGGCGCGCGCGACCGGGCGGTGCTGCTGCTCCTCTACGGCGCCGGCCTGCGCATCGCCGAGGCCCTGTCGCTGACCGGCGCAGCGCTTCCTTTGGGTGAGACGCTGGTGGTTACCGGCAAGGGCGGCAAGCAACGCATGGTGCCCTTGCTGCCGATCGTCCGCTCAGGCGTGGCGGATTACGTGACGAAATGCCCCTGGCCGGTAGAGCGGGACAAGGCGCTGTTCCGGGGCGCGAAGGGTGGGCCGCTTTCGCAGGGCATGGTGCAAAAGGCAGTGGCGCGGGCTCGTATCTCGCTGGGCCTGCCGGCAAGTGCTACGCCGCATGCCTTGCGCCACAGCTTTGCGACACATCTGCTGGGCGCGGGCGCGGACCTGCGTTCGCTTCAGGAACTGCTGGGGCATGTATCGCTGAGTTCGACGCAGATATACACGCGGGTGGACGCGGCGACCTTGCTGGACGTCTACCGCAACGCGCATCCCAGGGAACGGGGCTGACCTAGCCGGCGCTTTTCGCAGCTGCCCCGGCAATCACTCCTCGCGCGGTTTCCACGTCGCCACGCGCCAGACATAGCCGATCACGGTCGCCACGCCGATCGCCACGGTAACCCAGCCCAGCCATACTTCGGCCTCGGACAGCGTATGGCCAAGCCAGCGCCCGCCCAGGATCAGCAGCGCGTTCCAGATCGCCGCGCCCGCAGCGGTGAACAGCAGAAATCGCACATGCCCCATGTGCGCCAGTCCGGCCGGGACAGAAATCATCGTGCGGAACATCGGCATGAAGCGCAGCAGGAAAACCACCCAGTGCCCGTGCCGCCGCAGGAACCGCCCGGCCACTTCGACATCGTGCCACTCCAACGTAAGCCAGCGGCCCCAGCGGTCGATGAACGGGCGCAGGCGCTCGTACCCCAGCCGGTCGGCGAGTAGGAACAGGACATAGTTGCCCAGCGCCGCACCGGCAGTACCCCATAGCAGCAGCGGCCAGAACTGCATGTCTCCGCGCGCCACGGCGATCCCGCCAAGGCCCATGATGACCTCGGACGGGATCGGCGGGATGATGTTCTCCAGCGCCATCAGGAACATGATGCCGAGATAGCCGCCCTGCCGGACGATTTCGTAGATCCACTCAGCCATGCGCAGTGCCGATCGGCTCGATCACATCGCCGCGTGCCGGACCTCGATGGCGTCCCATATCATGGCTCCCGTATCGGTGCCGTTGAAGCGGTCTATCGCCACGATGCCGGTGGGCGAAGTCACGTTGATTTCCGTCAGCCATTTTCCGCCAATCACGTCGATGCCGACAAAAACCAGCCCGCGCGCCTTCAGTTCCGGGCCAAGCGCTGCGCAGATTTCCTCTTCAGCCGAAGTGAGCTGGCTGGCCTCGGCCGACCCGCCCACCGCGAGGTTGGAGCGAAACTCGCCCTCGCCCGGCTTGCGGTTGATGGCGCCGGCGAAGACACCGTCGACCAGAACGATGCGCTTGTCGCCTTCCGACACGTCAGGGAGGAAGGGTTGGACCATGAACGGTTCGACCCATGCGTTCTCGAACATCTCGATCAGCGCGCCCAGGTTGGAGCCGTCGGCAGGCACGCGGAACACCGCCTTGCCGCCGTTGCCGTGGAGCGGCTTGATGACGATATCGCCCGGATGACGCTGGTTGAACGCCTTCACGTCCTCGATCCGGCGGGCAATGAAGGTCGGCGGCATGAACCGCGCGTAGTCCAGGACGAAGACCTTCTCCGGCGCATTGCGCACGGCCACCGGATCGTTGACCACCAGCGTGCGCCCGGCAAGGCGCTCCAGCAGGTGGGTGGCGGTGATGTAGCCGAGATCGAACGGCGGGTCCTGGCGCATCAGCACCACGTCGATGTCTTCGCCAAGGTCGATCAGGCGGTATTCGCCGCGCGTGAAGTGAGCGCCTTCCACCTTCTGCACGGTGACCGGCGCGCCCCAGCAGGTAAGCCGACCGGCAGCCCCGTGCGAGGCATCATAGGCCAGAGTGCGCACATCGTAATGGAATAGGGTATGCCCCCGCGCCTGCGCGCTGAGCATCAGTGCGAACGAGCTGTCGCCCCCGATCTTGACGGTTTCGAGCGGGTCCATCTGGACGGCTACGCGTGAGCTCATGGCAGGTATCGGCCTTTGCGAAAGGGTTGTCGGGCGCGGCTTAGCCGCAACGCCCCAAAGGTGCGACCGGAATTGCGAGTTTCAAGCGTTGAGCTTTGCTAAACTATCGGCCGATCATCCCATCGGCTGCCAGGCATTGACGATCCGGCGCGGCCATTGGCCGGGTGCGATGAGGATCACGTCGATACGCACGTCGTCGCCTGGCCGCTGGTAGCGCGCCGTCAGCAGCGCGGCGCCGTCCGCCACGCGCCTCAGCCGCCGTTCGTCGATCGCGATGTCGAGTTCCTTCGCGGTGCGCCGCCACTTCACCTCTACGAAGCACAGCATCCGCCCGCGCCGCGCGACGATGTCCACCTCGCCGCGCCGGGTCTTCACCCGGCTTGCCAGCACCCGCCAGCCGGTGAGCCACAGATAGAGCGCGGCCAAAGTCTCTCCGCGCCGTCCGTCGCGCTCGGCCTGCGCGCGGCTGTTCATTTCAGTTTCCCCGTCATTTCAGCTCCATCGCCCGCGCGTACAGCATCTTGCGATCCAGCCCGGTCGCCTTGGCCACGGCAGCCGCCGCCTGCGAGGCCTTTGCCTCGGCCAGCGCCGCCAGCAGCAGCGCATCGACATCGACCTCGCCTTTCGCCTCATCGCCCGGCGGGGCGATCAGCAGCACGATCTCGCCTTTGGGCGGATGCGCTTCGTAGTGTGCGGCGATCTGTGACGGAGAGCCGGTACGGCATTCCTCGAACTTCTTGGTCAATTCGCGCGCCACGGCAACTTCGCGCCCCGGCAGTACCGCCTCGATCGCCGCCAGCGATGCACCAAGACGCGGCGCGGTTTCATAGAACACAAGCGTTGCCGGCACGGCGGCAAGGCTGGCAAGCGTATCCTCGCGCGCCTTGGCCTTGTTGGGCAGGAAGCCGGCGAACAGGAACCGGTCGTTCGGCAGGCCCGAAAGCGTCACCCCGACCACCGCTGCATTGGCGCCGGGCAGGCTGGTGACGGCAATGCCCCGCTCCCGCGCGGTACGCACCAGCCGGTAACCCGGATCGGATATCAACGGTGTGCCCGCATCGCTCACCAGCGCCACGGGTTCCGCCTCCATCAGTGCCAGCAGGCGTTCGCGGTCATGCTCGCCTGCGTGATCGTCGTAACGGATAAGCCGTTGCTTTATCCCCAGATGATGCAGCAGCTTTCCAGTGATACGGGTGTCCTCACAAGCGACAGCGGCCACCCCTTTCAGGGTTTCGACGGCGCGCAGGGTAATGTCCCCCAGGTTGCCAATGGGGGTTGCGACTATGTAAAGGCCCGGCGAAAGAGTGTTTTCCATCACCAGACTCATGGCCCATAGACCAAGGGAGCGGCAAGCAATGTTCGACAAAGGCCAAGATCGGCGGATCAATCGGCGCAATCTCCTCGCCGCAGCCGCGATGGCCGTGCTCGCGGGCTGCGCCGTCGTGCCCAAGGCCCCGACATCGACCGCTCCTCCCCCGCCGCCGCCAACGCGGCCCACGCAGAGCGATATCCCCGTCGACACCGAGCGTCACCGCGTGGCCCTGCTGGTGCCGGTGACAGGCGCGAATGCGGGCGTGGGCCAGTCGATCGCCAATGCCGCGAACATGGCTTTGCTTGATACCTCGGCAAAGAACCTGCGCGTCACCACTTACGACACCTCGGTCAACCCCGCCGAGGCCGCGCGCAAGGCCGTCGCCGATGGCAACCAGCTGATCCTGGGCCCGCTGCTGGCCGACGACATCCCGGCTGTCTCCGCCATCGCAAAGACCGCGAAGGTGCCGGTGATCTCGTTCTCGAACGACGAGAAGGCGGCCAACAAGGACGTCTTCATCATGGGCAACCTGCCTGGCCAGTCGGTCACCCGCACGGTCGAATATGCCCGCGCCCAGGGCATCTCGACTTTCGCAGCGCTGGTTCCGCGCGGTGACTATGGCGACCGCACCAGCAGCGCCCTGCTTGGCGCCGTGCGCGCAGGCGGCGGCTCGGTTATCGCGCTCGAACCCTATGAGCGCAGTGCCGCCTCGATCGCTTCGGCTGCGCAGCGGGTGAAGGCCAAGGGCGGCTTCGACGCGCTGCTCATCGCCGACAGCGGCAGCCTTTCAGCCCGCGCCGCGACCGCGTTCAAGGGCCCGGTGAAGGCCGGCGGCTCCACCGTCCGCGTGCTCGGCACCGAACTGTGGAGCGGCGAGCGTGAACTGACCACCACCCCAGCACTGGCCGGCGCATGGTTCGCCACCGTTTCCGACCAACGCTTCGGCCAGTTCTCTAAGAGCTACCGTGCCCGCTTCGGCGGCCAGCCCTTCCGCATCGCCACGCTTGGCTACGATGCCGTCCTGCTGACCTTGCGCGTCGCGCGCGACTGGAAACCAGGCTCGCGCTTCCCGGCCGAGGCCCTGCGTGACACCAAGGCTTTCCCCGGCGGGTTCCTGGGCGTGGACGGTGCTTTCCGCTTCACGCGCGGCGGACTTGTCGAGCGGGCGCTGGAAGTGCGCGAAGTCCAGACCGGCGCCGTCAAGGTCATCAGCCCGGCCCCGGTCAAGTTCGGCGAGTGATTCGCCGCGGGCCTTTATTCAGGCCCGCGACACTTCCGCAGATGCTTCCGTTCGTGTCGATAACCCCGGCACGAACGGATAAAACTGTTCCCGATTTGGTCCATGCCGCTTTCAGGCCCCTGAAACGGGTGAGGCTGCGGAAAAACCTTGGCTACGCGCTTGCTTGCGGAATCGCGCTACCCCTATAGTCGCCCCTATGGCCGACGACCTGTTTGACAAGCTCCCCGCCGCAACCGGCGAATCCTACGATGGCTCCGCGATCGAGGTGCTGGAGGGGCTTGAACCCGTCCGACGCCGCCCCGGCATGTACATTGGCGGCACCGACGAACGCGCGCTGCACCACCTCGCCGCAGAAGTGCTCGACAACGCGATGGACGAAGCCGTCGCCGGCCACGCCAACCGCATCGAGTTCACGCTGGAGGAGGAACCCGGCACCGCCGGGCGCATCACCATCACCGACAACGGGCGCGGCATCCCGGTGGACGAACATCCCAAGTTCCCCGGCAAGTCGGCGCTGGAGGTGATCCTTTCCACGCTCCACTCGGGCGGCAAGTTCTCCGGCAAGGCCTACGCCACGTCGGGCGGCTTGCACGGCGTGGGTATCTCGGTGGTCAACGCGCTTTCGGTGAAAACCCGCGTGGAAGTGGCCCGCAACAAGGAACTTTACGCGCAGGAATTCTCGCGCGGGCAGACGCTCGGCCCGATCCAGCGCGTCGGCGCGGCACCCAACCGGCGCGGTACCGCCGTCACCTTCACTCCCGACATCGAGATCTTCGGCGACCAGAAGTTCAAGCCCGCACGTCTGTTCAAACTGGTACGCTCCAAGGCCTACCTTTTCGCGGGCGTCGAAATCCGCTGGAAATGCGCGCCCGCACTGGCGGTTGACGGCGTTCCTGCCGAGGCGACCTTCCAGTTCCCCGGCGGCCTTGCCGACCATCTTGCCGAGCAGATCGGCACCCGCGAATGCGTCACCACGCAGTTCTTCTCCGGCAGCCAGGACTTCCCCAAAGGTGATGACGGTTCCGAACAGGGCCGGGTCGAATGGGCGATCGCCTGGCCGCTATACTCCGACGGCGCCTATTCCTGGTACTGCAACACCATCCCGACCCCCGATGGCGGCACGCACGAACAGGGCCTGCGCGGCGCGCTGACCAAGGGCATCCGCGCCTTTGCAGACCTTGTCGGGCAGGCCAAGAAGGCCAAGGACATCACCCCGGACGACGTGGTAACGGGCAGCGAAGTCATGCTCTCGGTCTTCATCCGCGACCCCCAGTTCCAGAGCCAGACCAAGGACCGCCTGACCTCGCCAGAGGCCGCGCGCATGGTGGAAGCTGCTGTGCGCGACCACTTCGATCACTTCCTCACCGACAATCTCGACCGGGGCAAGGCGCTGCTGGGCGCGGTGATGGAGCGTATGGACGACCGCCTGCGCCGCAAGGCGGAGCGCGAGGTCAAGCGCAAGACCGCCACCAACGCGCGCAAGCTGCGCCTCCCCGGCAAGCTGACGGACTGTTCGGGCGAAGGCAGCGGCGAAACCGAACTGTTCATCGTCGAGGGCGATTCGGCAGGCGGCTCGGCCAAGCAGGCGCGTGACCGCAAGACCCAGGCGATCCTGCCGATCCGCGGCAAGATCCTCAACGTCGCCAGCGCCACCGCTGACAAGATCCGCGCGAATTCCGAAATCGCAGACCTCGGCCTCGCGCTCGGCTGCGGCACCCGCAAGGACTGCAACGCGGACAACCTGCGCTACGACCGCGTCATCATCATGACCGACGCAGACGTCGACGGCGCCCACATCGCCACGCTGCTGATGACGTTCTTCTTCCAGGAAATGCCGGACCTGGTACGGCGCGGGCACCTCTACCTTGCCCAGCCGCCGCTCTACCGCCTCGTCTCCGGTTCGACCTCGGCCTACGCCCGGGACGATGCTCACCGCGCGGAACTGGAAGCGACGCAGTTCAAGAACAAGAAAGTCGAGGTCGGCCGCTTCAAGGGCCTTGGCGAGATGAACCCGCAGCAGCTGCGCGAAACCACGATGAGCCCGAAAAGCCGTTCGCTGATCCGCATCACCCTGCCGCCGGAATACGAAGATCGCGCGGCGGTGAAGGACCTTGTCGACCGCCTGATGGGCCGCAATCCAGAACACCGCTTCCAGTTTATCCAGAACCGCGCGGGTGAAATCGACCCGGAACTCATCGATGCGTGAAGCCGGTTTGCGCGCCGCCGCTGCGGCCGCGCTTTCCGGACTTTTCATCGCGCCGATCTGTGCCCACGCGCAGGACGATGCCGCCAGGCTGCTGGAAACGCGCGCCGGGGAAGTCATCGCCGTTCTGCAGGGCAAGCGCGATCCGGCCGATGTGTTCGACGCCAGGTTCCTTGCCGCCGTTCCGCCCGAACAGCTGCGAACGCTTGCGGCAAAACTCACCGCGCAGGGCGGCGAAGTACAAGGCTATGCCGGGTTCCTGCGCGAGAAGCGGGGATCGGCCACCTTTACGCTGCGTTTCGCCCATGCCACCGCCCCGGCGCGCATCGAAATCAATCCGGCGGCGCCGGGCAAAGTGTCGGGTTTCCGCATCTTCGGCCTGACGCCCGCTGGCGACAGTTTCGATAAAATCGACGCCGATTTCGCCAGCCTTCATGGCAAGGCAGGCTACGCGGTCTCCCGGCTCGGAGAGGACGGCGGATCCCCCAAACTCACTCATGGCCGCGCTGCCGATGTACGGCTGGCGATCGGCTCGACCTTCAAGCTCTACGTTCTGGCCGCCCTCACCCGGCAAGTGCAGCAGGGCCAGCGCCGCTGGAGCGACGTGGTTCCAGTTATGGGCAAGTCCTTCCCCGGCGGCAAGATCCACAACTTCCCCGAAGGCGCGCCGGTGACGCTGCACACCCTCGCCAGCCTGATGATTTCGATCAGCGATAACTCCGCGACGGATATCCTCGTGCGGCTCCTCGGGCCCGAGAAGCTGGAGCGGGAAGTCAGGCTGTCCGGCCACGCCAAACCCGAAGCCATGCTGCCGGTCCTGACGACGGGCGAGATTTTTGCCCTGAAAAGGCAGGGCAAGGACGCCGCAGAACGCTACGCCCGCGCAGCGCCCGCGCAGCGCACGGCTCAACTGGCGGCGCTCGATCTTTCAGGGATTTCCGAGGCAGACCCCGGCGAAGTCTTCGGCCACGGCCCTGCCGCGATCGAGCAGGTCGAATGGTTCGCCTCGCCCGCCGACCTCACGCGGATCATGGACGACCTGCGCAGGCTGGGCAGCAAGGAAGCGTTCGACATCCTGGCGATTAATCCCGCGATGGACGTCGTCACCGTCAAAGACTGGGCCTATGTGGGCTACAAGGGCGGTTCGGAAGACGGCGTGATCAGCATGACCTGGCTGCTGCGCGGCAAGACGGGTGCATGGTCGGTCATAAGCGGCAGCTGGAACGACCCCAAGGCCGTAGTCGAAGACGACCGCTTCCAGATGCTGATGCTACGGCTTGCGAAGCTGGCAGGCGGGTAAGCCAGCGTCAGGCAGGCGCAATAGCCCGCCGCCAGACCGCGGCGAACAGCGCGGCCAGGACCAGCGGCATTACGGGAAGCCCGGCATTCATCGCCAGCGGCCGGGCGAAGGCAGGAGCGGCAACGGCAAGGGCGATCGCCAGCTTTTCCCAAGGCGCAAAGCCGCCGCGCAGCCCCTGCCCGGTCAACCACAGCAGCGGGAAGGCAAGGATGACCGTGTCGTAATCGAGCACGAACGGCGTCGCCAGTGGCGCTCCGGCGAGTGTTGCCGCGGCAAGAGCGGGCGACCAGCGGCGGCGCCATGCAGCCCAGCCCAGCAGACCTGCAACCGCGAGTGAGACGATCGCCTGCACCGCGTAGGCCGGCGTGGTGGAGGCTCCCAGCAGCTTGAGTGCGGCGAAGGGGCTGGTCATCTTGGCATAGCCGACCGCTCCGGCTGCCATGGCATCCTCGGCCCGGGCGCTGGCGGCGAGCCAGTCGGGCCAGGTCTGCCATCCAAAGGAAAGCGCGGCGATGGCGGCAAGCACCAGCGCGGTCAGCGCGGCGGCGGCGGTGACCTTCCATTCGCGCGTCAGCAGCAGGACCAGCGGGAGCAATACGCCGAACTGCGGCTTGATCGTCGCCAGTCCGAACAGAATGCCCGCCAGCACCGGGCGCGAAGGCACCAGCCATGCCCCCAGCCCCAGCAATCCGGCGACGAGGAAGGCGGTCTGTCCATGTGTCACCACGATCGGCACGGCGGGAAAGGCCAGGAACAGCAGCCACAGCGGCATCTGCGTGTCCGCCTCTCGCCACCAGCCGCGCAGGGCTGCGAGGTAGACGGCCGCCGTTGTTGCCAGCCAGATGCCCAGCGCCGGAAAGTAACCCAGCAGGCCGAGCGGCCGGCAGAACGGCAGAAAAGAAGGTGGATAGAAGAACGCGGTATATCCCGCGTCCGACGCAAAAAACAGGCGCTGCGCCGCGATGTGCGCTGCCCCGTCATAAGGGTTGGCGTGGGCGCCCAGCATCTGGCCAACCGTCCAGAAACTGATGAAGTCGCTCCCCAGCAGGAAGCCGTTGCGGTCCACCCCGCCGTGCGATGTCGCGATCAAAGCGATCAGCATCACGGCATTGAGCAACGCCAGCAGGCGCAGGTAGCCGCGCGCCCGCGCGGCGCCCAGCCAGTCCATCGTGCGCAGGAAATCGGCCCCCATGGCCCGTGCTGTGCAACGCGGTGGCGGGGTTGTCCATCGCCCGTTGCGCGCCCGTCGAACGAACTTGCCTTGCTGCGATGCACAACTTAGACCTTAATCGGATAGTTAAAGCGGACAGGACGGCCTATGCAGCGTTTCGAAGGCACCAGCGATTACGTCGCCACCGAGGATCTCAAGGTTGCGGTCAATGCCGCCGTGCTGCTGCGCCGCCCGCTGCTGGTGAAGGGCGAGCCCGGCACCGGCAAGACGGTGCTGGCCGAACAGATCGCCGCCGCCCTCAAGGCGCCGCTCATTACCTGGAACGTCAAGTCCACCACCAAGGCGCATCAGGGCCTTTACGAATACGACGCCGTCGCCCGCCTGCGCGACGGCCAGCTTGGTGACGAGCGGGTGCACGATATCGGCAACTACATCCGCAAGGGCAAGCTGTGGGAGGCCTTCACCGCCCCCGAACTGCCGGTCCTGCTGATCGACGAGATCGACAAGGCCGATATCGAATTCCCCAACGACCTGCTGGCCGAACTCGATCGCATGGCCTTCGACGTCTACGAAACCGGCCAGCATATCGCCGCCGTGGAACGGCCGGTGGTGGTCATCACTTCGAACAACGAGAAGGACCTGCCTGACGCCTTCCTGCGCCGCTGCTTCTTCCACTACATCAAGTTCCCCGACCGCGAGACGATGGAAGCGATCGTCGACGTACATTTCCCCGGCATCCAGAAGACCCTGGTGCGCAAGGCGATGGAGATATTCTACGAACTGCGCGACGTGCCCGGCCTGAAGAAGAAGCCCTCGACCAGCGAACTGCTGGACTGGCTCAAGCTGCTGCTGAACGAGGACATGCCGCTGGACGTCCTGCAGAACAAGGACCCCGCCAAGGCGATTCCGCCGCTCCACGGCGCGCTGCTGAAGAACGAGCAGGACGTGATGCTGTTCGAACGGCTGGCGTTCATGACGCGCCGGGGCAACTGAGATGGCCGCACCCTATACCGGGCGCTGCAATTGCGGCGCCATCGCCGTCACCATCACGGCAGAGCCGGTGGCGACCCGCCAGTGCTGGTGCCGCCAGTGCCAGCGCATTGCCGCAGGTGGGCCGACCAACAACGCGATGTTCCCGGCCGAGGCCGTCACGATCACCGGCCCCCGCGCCGACCACGCCTATGTCGCAGCCAGCGGCAATGTCCTGACGCATGAGTTCTGCGCGGATTGCGGCACACCGGTACTCGGGCGGTCCAACGCCCGGCCGCAGTTCCGCACGATCCGCCTGGGCCTGCTGGACGAAGGGCATGGCCTCAAGCCCGCAATGGCGATCTGGACGGACGAGGCGCCCGACTGGGCGGTGATCGACCCGGCGCTGGAACGCTTCCCCGCACAGCCTCCAGCGCCCGTTCCATCGTCGGCGAGCTGATCCTTGCCGACGCCTTCCGGTGCGCCGGAGCTTATTGCCCATACGCGCTTTGCCGCGATCCGGGCGCGTCTCGAACGGTTCGAGCCGCGTCCCGGCTGGCGGGCGTGGCTCTACGAATTCCTGCTGTTCGGGTTCAAGCAGGGCTGGGCCTGCCTGTTCGGCGCGCTGCTGCTGGGCCTCTTGCTCGGCACCCACCTGTTCTACCCAGCGAATGCGCCGCTGGCCCGCTACGATTTCCTGACGCTGAGCGCGCTGGGCATCCAGATCGCGATGCTGGCGCTGCGGCTGGAGACGATGGAGGAAGCCAGGGTAATCCTTGCCTTCCATATCGTCGGCACGGTCATGGAACTGTTCAAGACCGCTTTCGGATCATGGCAATATCCCGAGGCCAGCCTGCTGCGCATCGCCGGCGTGCCGCTGTTCTCCGGCTTCATGTACGCGGCGGTAGGCAGTTACATCGCGCGCGTCTGGCGCATCTTCAACTTCCGGTTTTCGCGCTATCCCAGTCCGGCGCTGAGCGCGGCGCTGGCGGCGGCGATCTACGTCAACTTCTTCGCGCACCATTGGCTGCCCGACATGCGCCTTGTCCTGTTTGCGCTGTTGGCGCTGTTCTTCGTGCGCACCCGCATCTGGTTTCGTGTCTGGCGAGAGGACCGCTGGATGCCGCTGCTGCTGGGCTGGCTGCTGGTGGCGTTGTTCATCTGGTTCGCCGAGAACATCTCCACGTTCTCCCGCGCCTGGATCTACCCGGACCAGCGCGATGGTTGGGCGCTGGTGCATCCGTCCAAGCTGGGCGCATGGTATCTGCTGATGTATATTTCGTTCGTACTGGTCGCGGCAGTGCACCGGCCAAGGGCGAAGGAAGCGGGCCCCCGCGCCTCGTCCGCCCACGCCGAGGTGAGGTGATGATCCCATGTTCCTGAACTTCATCGACGAACTGCGCGCCGCCGGCATCCAGGCTTCGCTCAAAGAGCACCTCGTGCTGCTGGAGGCGCTCGACAAGGACGTGATCGACCAGACGCCCGAGGCATTCTACTACCTTGCCCGCGCCACGTTCGTAAAGGACGAGGGCCTGCTCGACCGTTTCGATCAGGTGTTCCAGAAGGTCTTCAAGGGCATTCTCAGCGACTACGGCCAGCAGCCGGTCGACATTCCCGAGGACTGGCTGAAGAAGCTCGCCGAACGCTATTTCTCGCCCGAGGAAATGGAGAAGGTGAAGGCGCTCGGCTCGTGGGACGAGATCATGGAGACGCTCAAGAAGCGGCTCGAGGAGCAGCAGAAACGGCATCAGGGCGGTAACAAATGGGTGGGCACCAATGGCACTTCGCCGTTCGGGCACTCGGGCTACAATCCCGAAGGCGTGCGCATCGGCGGTGAAGGCCAGCACGGCCGCGCGGTGAAGGTCTGGGAAAAGCGCGAGTTCGCCAATCTCGACAACACCAAGGAACTGGGCACCCGCAACATCAAGGTGGCGCTGCGCCGATTGCGCCGTTTCGCCCGCGAAGGCGCGGCCGAGGAACTCGATCTCGACGAGACGATCCGGGCCACCGCGAAACAGGGCTGGCTAGACGTGGTCATGCGGCCCGAGCGGCACAATGCGGTGAAGGTGCTGCTGTTCCTCGACGTGGGCGGCTCGATGGACCCGTTCATCAGCCTCATGGAGGAACTGTTCAGCGCCGCCACCGGCGAGTTCAAGAACATGGAGTTCTTCTATTTTCACAACTGCCTCTACGAAGGCGTGTGGAAGGACAACAAGCGCCGCTGGTCGCAGCGCACGTCAACCTGGGACCTGCTCCACAAGTACGGGCATGACTACAAGGTGATCTTCGTCGGCGACGCTGCGATGAGCCCGTACGAAATCAGCCATCCCGGCGGCTCGGTGGAACACATGAACGAGGAAGCCGGCGCGGTGTGGCTTGGCCGCGTGGTGCAGACCTATCCGGCGACGGTCTGGCTCAACCCCTCGCCCGAGCGGCAGTGGGCCTATTCCGGTTCGACCAAGATGATCCGCGAGATCGTGGGCGGCTCGATGTTCCCGCTGACGCTGGACGGGCTGGACAAGGCGATGCGGGAACTGACCCGCAAGAAGGGGTAGAGCTGCTGGCCGATACTCCCCACCTCCGCTCATCCTGAGCTTGTCGAAGGATGCTCACGCTGCGCTGCGGTCCTTCGACAAGCTCAGGACGAGCGGAGGTCGGGATAACGGGAGAGCGGTAGATCGAGGTCAAATCGGACGCGGTGTGACTGCGCCTCGACTTTCCCGGTTACCTATTGGCGGCGCGGTTGCAGCGGCGTAGACTGGCTTCTCAAAGGAGAACGGCGATGATTACGGCTCTGTTTATGCTTGCCACCGCGCTTGGCGCAGCGCCTGCGCCGGACGGCGACAAGTTACAGGACCGCCGCAAGTGCGAATACGTCATCCAGCGGGCGGTCGAAAAGTCCGGTCGTCAGCCGCAGGCGATATCGCCCTCCCGGCCCTTGCTGCTCAGCGCCGTCGAAAAGCGGGTTCAGGGCTGCCCGGTGCTGGTCGAAGCCGGCACCGGCAGGATGATCGAGCCGCCCGTCTTCAACGACGGACCGGCCCGGAAATCCCCCGCTCAGTAAAGCAGCAGGTCAGCGACTTCTTCCCGCCAGGCCGCTTCGTCACGCGCGGCGACCGCGTCGAGATCACCGGGCAGCGAAGCGGGGTTATCCACCCATTCGCGCAAGGCCGGGCCGCCGTTGATGACGTCGATGGCAAGGCGGTCGAATTCGTACTCGTAAGGGAAGTCGCGCCACAGCGGGTAGTCCGGCTGTAGACGACGGATCGCCTTGAACGCCAGCGCCTGAAGCCGCCAGGGGCGGAAACCCTCGTGGTCGTAGAAGCTGCTCTCTGCGTGGATCATGAGGCCGTTGCACAGCGCCTTGGCGTGTTTGTGGAAGGTCGGCTCGAACCAGCATTCGCGCAAAGCGCAGCCCGCCAGCCACTCCGGCGCGAAGGCCTGCATTTCTGCCAGGACGGCCTTGGCGTCGATGTCGGGCGCGCCGAACAGGACTTCGAGCGGGCGGGTCGTGCCGCGTCCTTCGGACACCGTCGCGCCCTCGATCATCACCGTGCCGGCATAGGCGCGGGCCATGTTGAGGTTGGCGGCGTTGGGGCTGGGGTTGATCCAGATCCGGTCTTCCGGCCAGCCGAAGCCCGGCGCCGCTTCCGGCTGCCAGCCTTCCATGGCGATCACGCGGTAATCGACGTTCAGGTCGAAGTGGCGGATGAACCAGTGGCCCATCTCGCCCAGAGTCAGGCCGTGGCGCATCGGCATCGGGCCGGCGCCGACGAAACTTTCCTGCCCGGCGATCAGCGTGGTGCCCTCCACCGGGCGACCTGCCGGGTTCGGGCGGTCCAGCACCCAGACGCTCTTGCCCTCGCGCGAGGCTTCTTCCAGCAGGTAGAGCAGCGTGGTGACGAAGGTATAGATGCGGCAGCCCAGGTCCTGAAGGTCGAACAGGAACACGTCGGCCGTGTCCATCATCGCCGGCGCCGGGCGGCGCACTTCGCCGTAAAGGCTGAACACCGGGATGCCGTAGGCCGGGTCGACCTCGTCCATGGTCTCGACCATGTTGTCCTGCTTGTCGCCCTTCAGGCCGTGCTGCGGACCGAAGGCGCTGGTCACGTTCACCCCGGCTGCGATCAGCGCGTCGAGCGAATGGACCAGCCCCTCGGTAACCGAGGCGGGATGGGCGATCAGGGAAACGCGCTTGCCTTCGAGAGGGGCACGCAGGGCGGGGTCCGCAAGCAGGCGGTCGATACCGAACTTCATGGCGCGCTCGGTGCCGCAACCTTTTCGACGAAGCAAGCCGGATCGTGGAAATCCGGTGCATCGCCGGTATGGGCAAGCGACCAGTAGCTTTTATGGCCGCCTGCTTCCTCGATCACGGCGGTGAACCCGCATTCCCACGGCGCGGCGGGAAGGCCCGCGGCGGGAATGGCGGCGTCGAAGATCGCCATGTCGGTGCCGAGGCGCAAGGCACAGTCCGGCTCGCGCGGCATGGGACGTTCGGTCCTGCCTTCGCGGCGCCCGGTGAAATCGTAGACGTTCCAGCGTTCGGACGGGGAGAGGTTGAGTTCGGTATAGTCCGGCCCCTCCCCCCTCTTCAGGAACAGCTCGAAACAGGTGGTGTGCCACAAGTCGTCCGCCCGGCCCTTGCCCGCGAAGGAAGGCACCACCAGCTGGCCCGCGCCCAGGATCTTCCAGCGCGCGCGCAGCCATGTCGCATCGAAACCGATGATGCGCGCCTCGATGCTGCGCACCGACAGCGGGGGATGCGCGGGGTGGAAGGCAAGTTCAGTCATGCCGCCAAGCCTAGGTGGCATGGACACAAGCTGGCAATGCGCAATTCGCCGAGAGGACGTTTGCGCGCGCTGCAGGTATCGTCATCCGGCGGATCGCATGCTACGCGCGCCGCTCCTTACAACACAAGAAGCACGACGATGACCCACACCTCCTCCCTGCTCCGCCTCCTCGACGAGCGCGGCTACATCCACCAGCTGACCGATGCCGAAGGCCTCGACACGCTTGCGGCCAAGCAGGTTGTGCCGGGGTATATCGGCTTCGACCCGACCGCGCCTTCGCTGCACGTCGGGCACCTGGTTTCGATCATGATGCTGCGCCAGCTCCAGCGCGCCGGCCACAAGCCGATCGTGGTGATGGGCGGCGGCACCGGCAAGATCGGCGACCCCAGCTTCAAGGACGAAGCGCGCAAGCTGCTGACCGAGGACACGATCGCCCAGAACGTCGCCTCGATCCGCCGCGTCTTCGAACGTTTCCTCACCTTTGGCGACGGCCCGACCGACGCGATCATGGTCGACAATGCCGACTGGCTCGACGAGCTGGAATACATCCCGTTCCTGCGCGACATCGGCCAGCACTTCTCGATCAACCGGATGCTCAGCTTCGATTCGGTGAAGACGCGCCTCGACCGCGAGCAGTCGCTCAGCTTCCTCGAATTCAACTACATGATCCTGCAGGCCTACGACTTCCTGGAGCTTTCGCGCCGGGCCGCGTGCCGCTTGCAGATGGGCGGCTCCGACCAGTGGGGCAACATCGTCAACGGCATCGAACTGTCGCGCCGGGTCGATGGCACGCAGGTCTTCGGCCTGACCACGCCGCTGCTCACCAACGCCGATGGCTCGAAGATGGGCAAGACGGTCGGCGGCGCGGTGTGGCTGAACGAGGACCAGCTCTCGCACTTCGATTACTGGCAGTTCTGGCGCAACACCGACGACCGCGACGTGGGCAAGCGCCTGCGCCTGTTCACCGACTTGCCGCTGGACGAGATCGAGCGCCTCGAAGCGCTTCAGGGCAGCGAGATCAACGCCGCCAAGATCGTCCTCGCCAACGAAGCGACCAAGCTGTGCCGCGGCGAGGATGCCTCGAAGGCCGCCGAAGCCACCGCGCAGACGACCTTTGCCGGCGGCGGCCTGGGCGAAGACCTGCCGACGATCGAAGTGGGGCCTGAAGGCATCCGCGCGGGCGCTGCCTGCACCGCACTGGGTTTCGTGGCATCCAATGGCGAGGCCAAGCGCAAGATCGCCGAAAACGCAGTCCGGCTTGACGATCAGCTGGTCGAAGATGTTGCACTGCTCATCTCAGTTCCTGCCGGAGAGAGCCGCAAGCTCAGCCTAGGCAAGAAAAAGCACGGCGTTATCAAGGGCATCTAACTGAACAACCGCCGGTCCCCGCTCTGCAAGGGCCGGCGGAATTTACCGATTGTTTGCCATTTGCGCGTAACGTCTCCGTCACGGCAAAGAACAAAGGCGAACAACTCATGAGCTCAGGAGCGCAGCTCACTGTAACCGACAAAAGGCGCGCCGCGCGTCACCCGGTCGACTACACCGTGATCGCCGAACATCGCCAGATCGGCGATCTGCCGCTGCACATCATCAACATCTCCGCGCAGGGCTTCATGGCCCAGGGCGAAATCGATATCGAGCGCGGCGAACGGCTGGTCATGCGCCTGCCGGTGATCGGCCGCATCGAGGCGCACATGATCTGGTCGCACGAAGGCCGTTCCGGCTTTCAGTTCGAGCGCATCATCCGCATCGACGATTTCCTCAAGCTGGTCGACACGATCCAGCCAAACCCGCGCCTTCGCCCCCGCCGCTGATGTCTTGTGGCGGGCTTTGGCCAGTCTTTGCCTCGTTTTAAATTGCAGAATGACAACGTATTGTTGCCGATGCGATCGATGCATTGTGATAGTATAACATCACAAGTAGCGGAAGCGCATGGACACGCAGATTTCCCGAATCGCCCTGCTCGCTTGTGCCGGCTTCCTTTCCACCTCCATCGCGCTGGCCCTGCCGGCCGCCGCCCATGCGCAGGACGCCGAGGCATCAACCTCAGCCGAGCGTCCTGCCCCGCGCCCCCATAACTCCGCGCATGCTGACCGCGACGATGCAGGCAAGGATATCCTCGTCGTCGGCCACCCGCCGACCGATTACGGCCTGCTCGCCGCCACGGCCAGCCTTGCCGGTGACGCCCTCGTCGCCGAGACACGCGGCCAGATCGGCGAAATCCTGAAGTCCCTTCCGGGCGTTTCTTCCACCAGCTTCTCTCCCGGCGCATCGCGCCCCGTCCTGCGCGGTTTCAGCGGTGACCGCGTCAGCGTGCTGACGGACGGCATCGGCTCGCTCGACGCCTCCAACGTTTCGGTCGACCACGCCGTGGTTTTCGATGCGCTGACGGTCGATCATATCGATGTCTTCCACGGCCCCTCGGTGCTGTTGTTCGGCGGCAATGCCATCGGCGGCGCGGTCAACGCCATCGACAAGCGCATCCCCCGCCAGGTGCCGGACCGGATCACCGCCACCGGCATCGGCAGCTACGCCACCGCCGCCAGCGAGCGCGCGGTCAGCGGCGCCATCGACGCCCCGCTGGGTGAGCGGTTCGTCGCCCACATCGACGCCTCCTGGCGCAAGGCCGACGACCTGCGGGTAGGCGGCAATGTCTATTCCAAGGCGCTGCGCGGCGACATGATCCACGCCGCCGAGCACCTTGCCGAGGACGGCGAGGCTGCCGAAGCCGCCGAACTCACCGCGGAAGCCGGCCGCAGGAACCGCGTGCCGAACTCCGCCGCCCGGTCCTCCACCATCGGCGCGGGCCTTGCCTTTATCGATGCAGGCGGCAGCCTCGGCATTTCCTACCAGCGGTATGACAGCCGTTACGGCGTGCCGGATCGCCCGGCGACCGGCCATGGCCACGAGGAAGAAGGCCACGACGACCATGGCCATGAAGAGGAAGGCCATGTCCACGGCGAAGGCCCGGTCACCATCGACCTGCTCCAGAACCGCTTCGATTTGCGCGGCGAACTCAAGCTGGGCGGCTTCTTAGAAAGCGTGCAGGTGCGCGGCGCTTATGCCGACTACAAGCACACCGAGTTCGAGGGGGACGAGGTCGGCACCGTCTTCAAGGGCGAAGGCATTGAGACCCGCGCCGATCTTGTCCAGGCGAACCACGGCGGCTGGCGCGGCCGCAGCGGCGTGCAGTACCTGTGGCGCAGCCTTGCCGTGAACGGCGCCGAAGCGCTGATCCCCGATTACGAGGTGGAGCGCATCGGCGTGTTCACCCTGCAATCCTACGAACTGGGCGGAGGCTTCTCGCTCGACGGATCGGGCCGTTACGACAGCTCGCGCATCCAGTCGCAGGGGGCCGCGTTCCGCAAGTCGTTCGACTTGTGGTCGGGCGCGGCGGGCGCAAGCTGGAAATCGGGCAATGGCCTGGGCCTGGGCGTCAACTTCGTCCACGGCGAACGCGCGCCGTCGCCCGAGGAACTGCTGAGCGACGGCATCCACATCGCCACGCAGTCCTACGAAGTGGGCGACCGCACCCTGGGGATCGAACGCAGCAACGGCTTCGAGGCCTATCTGCGCTACAACACGCCCAGGTTCGACTTTTCGCTCACCGGCTACCTGACGGACTTCGACAACTACATCGCCCCGCTCGCAACCGGCGGCGAGCAGGAAGGCCAGCCTGTTTACCGGTACACGGGCGTCGAAGCGCGCTTCAAGGGCTTCGAGGCGGCAGGCAGCGTCCAGGCGGCGGCATGGTCAGGCGGCGAACTTCGCTTCGACGGCGCGGCGGATTACACCCATGCCCAGATCAAGGGCTACGGCGCCGTCCCGCGCATCCCCCCCTTGCGCATTCGCGGCGGCAGTGCGGTGACGCTGGGCGATGTGCGCCTGCGCGGCGAAGTGGAGTGGAACGCGAAGCAAAGCCGCGTCAGCGACTTCGAGAACCCGACCGCCGCCTTCACCCTCGTGAACCTCAGCGCCGACTGGCACCCGATGGGCGAGGACGGCCCGGTTACGCTGATGCTTTCGGCGGACAACCTGTTCGACGTGATCGGCCGCCGCTCGGCATCGTTCACGCGCGACTTCGTGCCGATTGCAGGCCGCGACGTGCGGATCACCGCGAAGTTCACCTACTGATGCAAAAAGCGCGCGGTGTCTTGGCAACGAGACACCGCGCTGCCATGCAGCATGGCGTGAGTCTCCCCCCTTCCCCGCCCGCAACTGAGCCTGAAACTCAGCCCTCGTCACCGCTGGCCATCGCCGACTATCGCCGGTTCTGGCTTGCCCGGTTCTTTGCCGTCCTGGCGACGACCGGCACCGTCGTCATCATCGGCTATCAGGTCTATGACGTCGCGCGCAGCGACTATGCGATGTCAATGTCGCAGGCGGCGTTCCAGCTTGGCTTGCTGGGCTTTGCGCAATTCGTGCCGGTGTTTCTGCTGACCCCGGTGGCGGGCGTCCTCGCCGACCGGTTCGACCGCCGCAAGGTTGCCGGTATCGCCTCGCTGCTGGACATGTGCGTGGCGCTGGGGCTGGGCGTGACCACGGCGCTGGAAATGCGCAGCTTGCCGGTGCTCTACATGTTCGCGGTGCTGCACGGCACCGTGCGCGTCTTCATCAGCCCGTCGATGGCGGCCATCGCGCCCAACATCGTGCCGCCGCGGCTGATCCCGCGCGCCATCGGCTTCAACTCGATCGCCATGCAGGCCGGCACGATCGTCGGCCCGGCCGCCTACGGCTTCCTGTTCGCGGCCAACCACGCCCTGCCCTATTGGGCATCGGCCGTGTTCACGCTGGGCGCGTCGATCGCCATCCAGTCGATCCGCAACCTGCCCCCGCCGCGCCCCGATGCGCGCAAGGCCCACCCGGTGCGCCAGATCGTCGAGGGTTTCCACTTCATCCTGCGCGAGCGGTTCCTGCTCGGCTGTCTCTCGCTCGACCTTTTCGCCGTGTTGCTGGGCGGGGCGACTGCGCTGATGCCGGTGTTCGCGCGCGACATCCTCCACGTCGGCCCCGAAGGCCTCGGCCAGATGCGCGCGGCCACGGCGGCAGGCGCGGCAGTGGTTGCGCTGTGGCTCTCGTTCCGCCCCTTGCGTTCCAACGTGGGCGTCAAGATGCTGGTCTCTGTCGCGGGCTATGGCCTGATGACCGTGGCCTTCGGGCTATCGACTCATTTCCTGCTCTCGCTGGGCTGTCTGGCGCTGCTGGGCGCTGCGGACATGATCTCGGTGTTCATCCGTAGTTCGCTGGTCCAGCTCCGCACGCCCGACGACGTGCGCGGGCGGGTATCCGCCATTTCCGGCCTCGCCGTCTCCGCCTCGAACGAACTGGGCGAGTTCCAGTCCGGCTTCGCAGCGGCCCTGCTGGGCGCTACCGGAGCGGTTGTTTTCGGCGGCAGCGCTGCCATAGTCATCACCCTGGCGTGGGCCTGGCTCTTCCCGGAGATCCGCCGCGCACGAACCTTCGAAACCCGTTGGGAGCAAAAGCCATGAAGGCTGACAGCATTCTCGCCACGATCGGCAACACTCCGCACATCCGCCTCTCGCGCCTGTTTCCGGACCACGAAGTCTGGGTAAAGGCAGAGCGCGCCAATCCCGGCGGCTCGATCAAGGACCGCATCGGCCTCGCCATGATCGAGGCGGCGGAAGCCGACGGCAGCCTTTCGCCCGGCGGCACGATCATCGAGCCGACCTCGGGCAACACCGGCATCGGCCTTGCCATGGCGGCGGCGGTGAAGGGCTACAAGCTGATCCTGGTCATGCCCGAATCGATGTCGATCGAGCGCCGCCGCCTGATGCTGGCCTACGGTGCCCAGTTCGACCTCACGCCCCGCGAAAAAGGCATGAAGGGCGCGATCGAGCGGGCCAAGGAACTGATCGAGGCCACCCCCGGATCGTGGATGCCGCAGCAGTTCGACAACCCGGCGAACATCTCCGTCCATGTCGAGACCACCGCGCAGGAAATCCTGGCGGATTTCACAGATACTCCGATCGATGCGCTGATCACCGGCGTAGGCACCGGCGGCCATCTCACCGGCTGCGCCGAGGCGCTGAAGGCGGTGTGGCCCGCCATGAAGGCCTATGCGGTGGAGCCGACCCTGTCGCCGGTCATCTCGGGCGGCCAGCCGGGCCCGCACCCGATCCAGGGCATCGGCGCCGGCTTCATCCCCGGCAACCTGCATACCCAGGCCATCGACGGCGCCATCCAGGTAGAGCCGGCCGACGCCAAGGACTGGGCCCGCCGCTGCGCCACGACCGAGGGCATGCTGGTGGGCATCAGTTCCGGCGCGACGCTGGCCGCTATCGCCCAGAAGCTGAAGGACCTGCCCGCAGGCAGCCGCGTCCTTGGCTTCAACTACGACACCGGCGAGCGTTACCTCTCGGTGCCGGATTTCCTGCCCGAATAACACGGACCAGCCCCTGCCCCGGATCAGGTCCGGGACAGGGGCAAACCGTCAGTCTTCGATGCGTGCCAGCCCCTCACCGTCGATCCGGCGGTAGAAGCAGCTGCGCGCGCCCGTGTGGCAGGCCGGGCCTTCGGGCTTTACCCGCAGTTCAAGCGCATCCTGATCGCAGTCCACGCGGATTTCCTCGACCCGCAGGAAATGGCCCGAAGTCTCTCCTTTGAGCCACAGCTTCCCGCGTGAACGCGAATGGAAATGTGCCAGCCCGGTCTCGCGCGTCTTCGCCAGCGCCTCGGCGTCCATATAGGCGACCATGAGGATTTCCCGGGTCTGCGAATCGACCGCGATCGCGATCAGCAGGCCCTGCGCATCGAAGCGCGGAAGGAACGCGGTTCCCAGTTCGCGCTCTGCTGCGGTCGCGTCTGACATCTTGAAGGTTTCCCTGTTTCGACATTGTGTGGAAGTATTGTTGCACGATAACCACAGCATACGATCAAAATCCACCTTACCCGCCGAATCCTCTTTCAAAAAAAGGCGATTCGATGAATTTTGTAGCTGCAGCTGGGGGGCTGCTACTGACCTAGAGGTCGCTCTCAGGCAAGTGTCTGAAAAGACACGAACCTGATTACAAAGGCGCCACGGTTCAGGGAATGCGATCAATGAGGGATCGGATCATGCACGCGGCCAGGGGCAAAACGCAGCATGATCCAAGAGTTTCGTCACGAGGACGCCCGGGATCTCTGGTCCCGGGCGTTTTCGTATTCAGGCTCACGTAGTTTCCAGCGCTTCGTCCAGTACGCGCGCGAAACAGGCGATCACCACCCGCTCCGCCCCCGCTCGCCGTAGCGCCGAAACGCAGGCATTGCTGGTCGCTCCGCTGGTCAGCACATCGTCGACGAGCACCACTTTCCTGCCTTTCAGCAGATCGATCCGACTGGGTCGAACAGCGATTACCCCTGACAGCACACGCTTGCGCGCGAGCTTGCCGAGACCGCCCAGCGACGGCGTTGCCTTGCGCCGCTCCAGCACGTCAACGCCGAGGCGGGCGCCAGTGCGCCGGGTGATCTGCCGCGCCAGTTCCGCCGCCTGGTTGTAACCGCGCTTCCACATCCGCCAGCGGTGCAGCGGCACCGGAACGACCAGCCACTCGTCATCGATAAAGGACAATTTGGGCACCATCAGCCCCGCCATCATCGGCGCCAGTGCCAGCCGGCTGCCGTGCTTGAACGCCAGCACCAGCTTGCGCGAAGTGTCGTTGTAGAGCGTTCCTGCGGCGATCCCGGCATGGCGGGGCGGATCGGCCAGGCACGGCGCGCAGGTTCCGCCGTCCGGCATCGCATCGCCGAATGGGCGGTTGCAGGACCCGCAGGCCGGATCGCCGGGTATCGCCAGCGTTGCCCAGCACGTCATGCACAGCCCCGTCTGCGCACCGATCCCCGCGCCGCATAGCGGGCAGCGCGGCGGGAATATGAGGTCAACGAGCGGCAAAAGCGCCTGGGCCAAAGTCATGGACCGACCGTATCCTTCCGAGGAAACGCCACAAGCTGTTGCAAGGATTTCATCGACGCGGCAGGGGAGCAGGCATGGAAAGCAAGGTCCCCCCCCGCATCTTCTCCGCCCGCCGCCGCATCGCGGCCCGCCGGCGCATGCTGGCGCTGCAACAGCAGCCCGACCCGGCACGCTATCTCATCGACGACATGGTCGAGGACGTTCTCGAACGCCTCTCGTTCCTGCGCTTCGAGCCGGCCACCGCGCTGGTCATCGGCGACTATACTGGCGCCCTCGCCCGCACGCTGACGGCAGCCGGCGTGGCCGTCACCGAGGCCGAGCCGGGCACGGGATTCGAGGAAGAACAGCCCTACCCTTTCGAAAGCTTCGACCTGATCGCCAGCCTGGGCACGCTCGACACCGTCAACGATCTGCCCGGCGCGCTGGTCCACATTCGCAAGGCGCTGAACACCGGCGGCATGATGATCGCCAGCTTCCTGTCCTCGGGCAGCCTGCCCATCATGCGCGACGTCATGCTGGCGGCCGACGGCGACCGCCCGGCGCCTCGCGTCCACCCCACGGTCGACGTACGTTCGGGCGGCCAACTGCTCCAGCGCACGCTGTTCGCAGATCCGGTGATCGACCACCGCCATGTGGATGTCGGTTTCCGCAGCATGGAGCGGCTGGTCGGCGATCTTCGCGGACAGGCGCTGACCAACGTACTTGCCGACCCTGGCCCGGCGCTTGGCAAGGCGACACTGGCGCAGGCCCGCGAAACGTTTGCGGCCGCCGGTGAAGGCGGCCGCACGGTAGAGCGGTTCGAGATATTGACGCTATCCGGCTGGAAACGCTGACGCCTTTGGATGGGCAAACGCCCTAGCCAAACACTCCGTCATCCCCGCGAAGGCGGGGATCCAGCTTCTCCGTAAGAAAGGGTGGATCCCCGCCTTCGCGGGGATGACAGAGTTGTTAATCCGCTCAGGCTGAGCCTGTCGAAGCCCCCTCCGCCAAGGGAGGGGGCTTCGTTCAGTTTCAGCCCAGCGCAGCCTGCGCCGCCGCAAGGCGGGCGATCGGCACGCGGTAAGGCGAGGCGCTGACGTAATCGAGGCCGACCTTCTCACAGAACGCGATCGAGGCCGGATCGCCGCCATGCTCGCCGCAGATGCCCAGCTTGATATCGGCATAGGTAGCGCGGCCACGTTCTGCGGCCAGCTGGACCAACTGGCCGACGCCCTCGATGTCGAGCGTGACGAACGGATCGCGCGGGTAGATGCCCTTATCGACGTAGGGGCTGAGGAAGCGCGCCGCATCGTCGCGGCTGACGCCCAGCGTGGTCTGCGTCAGGTCGTTGGTGCCGAACGAGAAGAACTTCGCTTCCTGTGCGATCTCGCCTGCCATCAGCGCCGCGCGCGGCAGCTCGATCATGGTGCCTACGAGGTAGTCCAGCGTCATGCCTTTGTCGGCGAAGACCTTGGCAGCGGCCTCGTCGACCACCTTCTTGAGGATTTCCAGCTCGCGCTTGGTGGCGACGAGCGGGATCATCACTTCCGGCACGATCGCTTCACCCGAAGCCTTGGCCACGTCGCAGGCTGCCTCGAAGATGGCGCGGGCCTGCATTTCGTAGATTTCGGGGAAAGTGATGCCCAGACGGCAGCCACGGTGGCCGAGCATCGGGTTGAACTCGTGCAGTTCGTCGGCGCGGCGCTTGAGTGTGTCGACGCCAATGCCGATGGTGTCCGAAAGATCTGCGAACTCGGCATCGCTATGCGGCAGGAATTCATGCAGCGGCGGGTCGAGCAGGCGGATGGTGACGGGCAGGCCCGCCATCACCTCGAAGATCGCCTGGAAATCCGCGCGCTGTTCCGGCAGCAGCTTGGCAAGAGCGGCGCGGCGGCCGGCCTCGTCTTCGGCCAGGATCATCTGGCGCACGGCCGAGATGCGGCCCGCATCGAAGAACATGTGCTCGGTGCGGCACAGGCCGATGCCTTCGGCGCCGAACTGGCGGGCCATCCTGCAATCGGCCGGGGTCTCGGCGTTGGTGCGCACCTTCATGCGGCGATGCTTGTCGGCCCATACCATGAGCGTGCCGAAATCGCCGGCCAGCTCAGGCTCGATGGTCGCCACTTCGCCGGCCATGATTTCGCCGGTCGAACCGTCGAGGGTGATGATGTCGCCCTCCTTCAGTTCGCGGCTGCCGATGCGCAGGGTGCGCGTCTTCATGTCGATCGAGAGGCCCGATGCGCCCGAGACGCAAGGGCGGCCCATGCCGCGCGCCACGACGGCGGCGTGGCTGGTCATGCCGCCGCGTGCGGTCAGGATGCCCTTGGCCGCATGCATGCCGTGGATGTCCTCGGGCGAGGTTTCCACGCGGACCAGAACCACGGCGTCGCCGCGTTCCGCGCGCTTTTCAGCGGTGTCGGCGTCAAGCACGATCGCGCCCGAAGCGGCGCCCGGCGAAGCGGGCAGGCCCTTGCCCAGCACGTCGCGCTTGGCCTTGGGGTCAAGCGTGGGGTGCAGCAGCTGGTCGAGCGCCATGGGATCGATGCGGCGGATGGCGGTGGCCTCGTCGATGAGGCCCTCATCCACCATGTCGACCGCCATCTTGAGCGCGGCCTTGGCGGTGCGCTTGCCCGAACGGGTCTGCAGCATCCACAGCTTGTTACGCTCAACCGTGAACTCGATGTCCTGCATGTCGCGGTAGTGCTTTTCGAGCAGCTCGAACACCGCGGCCAGCTCGCCGTAAGCGCCCGGCATCGCTTCTTCCATCGACAGCGGCTTGGCGCCGGCACGTTCGCGCGCGGCCTTGGTCAGGTACTGCGGGGTGCGGATGCCGGCAACGACGTCCTCGCCCTGGGCATTGACCAGCCATTCGCCGTAATAGGCCTTCTCGCCGGTCGCGGGATCGCGCGTGAAGGCGACGCCGGTGGCCGAGGTATCGCCCATGTTGCCAAAGACCATGGCCTGCACGTTGACGGCAGTGCCCCAGCCGGCGGGAATGTCGTTGAGGCGGCGATAGACCTTGGCGCGGTCGGAATCCCAGCTGTCGAACACGGCTTCGATGGCGCCCCAGAGCTGTTCCTGCACGTCCTGCGGGAACGAGCGGCCCAGTGCGTCTTCGACGATGGCCTTGTACTGCGTGACGATCTTGCGCCAGTCGGCCGCCGTCAGTTCGACGTCGTTGTCGTAGCCGTTGTCTTCCTTGGCGATTTCGAGCGCTTCCTCGAACAGATGATGTTCCACGCCCAGAACGACGTCGGAATACATCTGGATGAAGCGGCGGTAGGAATCCCAGGCGAAACGGTCATCGCCCGAAGTCTTGACCAGGCCTTCGACGGTTTCGTCGTTGAGGCCCAGGTTCAGGACGGTGTCCATCATGCCCGGCATCGAGACGCGGGCGCCCGAGCGCACCGAGACCAGCAGCGGGTCGGCGGCATCGCCGAAGTTCTTGCCGACGGTCTTTTCGATGTGGGTCAACGCCTGCGCAACATCGGCGCGCAGTTCGTCCGAGAAGTTGGCACCTTCCGCGAGGTACTTTACGCATTCCTCGGTGGTGATGGTGAAGCCCGGAGGCACCGGCAGGCCGATCCCGGCCATTTCCGCAAGGTTGGAACCCTTGCCGCCCGTGATGACCTTGTCGCGCGAGCGGGGGTCTTCATGCTTTACGCCGCCGCCGAACGTGTAGACCTGCTGAACCATCTATCCCCTGACTTTCCTATACCGGATTTGCGCAAGTTAAACGAACCGAGGGGGAATCCTCCTACCCCTCGATCCGCGAGAAATCTGCCACGTTGTGCACTGCAGCACGAAAACGATCAAGCAGTGCAAGCCGTGAATATCGTTTATTGGCGTCAGTATCGTTTACTGTCACCTGATCGAAAAACCCGTCGATCGGCGCGCGCAAGGATGCCAGAGCACTCATTGCGCCCGCGAAGTCTTCGTCAGCAACTGCAGCAGTCGACTGCGGTTCCGCAGCATCGAGCGCGTCGATGAGATTTTTCTCCGCCGGCTCGGGCTCATAGCCAAGCGCGGAGCGGGCGGCGTAGACTTCCTGCATGTCGGGATCGTCGACGTTTTCGAGCGGGTCCTCGTCGCCAGTCAGAGGATGGCCGGTTTCGGCCTTCCAGTCTTCCTTGCGCAGGATGTTGGCCGCGCGCTTGTAGCCAGCCAGGAGGTTGGTGCCGTCCTCGCTGCCGACGAACGCCTGAAGCGCATGGACGCGGGCGAGCAGGCGGACCAGATCGCTGTCTAACGCTTGCTCGAACGCTGCGGTGATCAGGTCGTGGCGAACACCATCATCACGCATCTGCACGATCAGGCGCTCGACGCTGAAACGAACGAACTCCGTTGCAAACGTGTCGGCTTGCGTTGTGGTGACCCCGAAGCCCTGAACGACAATGGGGTGATTGCTATTAAAATGGTCGAGGTAGATGCCCATTGCACCACGAACCACTACGTTCAGTGGGCTGCGAATTCCATTGGCGCGAATTATACGGATTGTGCCAAGCATGGCTCGACGAAGAGCAAATGGGTCTTTTGATCCGGTTGGCTTCTCGCCTATTCCGAAGAACCCGACCAACGTATCCAGCTTGTCCGCCAGCGAAACCGCCACCGTCACTGGCGCAGTCGGCACGTCATCGCCTTGCCCGACCGGCTTGTAGTGGTCGCGGATGGCGTCGGCGACGGCGTCGGGCAGGCCCTCGGCGCGGGCGTAGTAGCCGCCCATCAGCCCCTGCAGTTCGGGGAACTCGCCGACCATTTCGGTGACGAGGTCCGCCTTGCATAGTTCAGCTGCCTGGCGCGCCAGGGCGGGGTCGCAGTTCGGGACGATGCCTTCGCTCGCGAGCCATTCGGCCAGCTTGGCCACGCGCTCGACCTTGTCGGCGACGGTGCCCAGCTTTTCGTGGAAAGTGATGCGGGCCAGCTTCTTCGCGTGGTCCGAAAGCGCGGTCTTCTTGTCCTGCTCCCAAAAGAAGCGGGCATCGGAGAGGCGCGCGGCGAGGACCTTGCGGTTACCGGCGACGATCCCCTCGCCGCCATCGACCGCGTCGATGTTGGCGGTGCAGACGAAGGCGTTGGCGAGCTTGCCGCCCCCGGTTTCCTTGGCGCCGTCCTCGCACACGAAATACTTCTGGTTCACGCGCGCAGTTAGCTGGATGACTTCGGGCGGCACGTCCAGGAATGCCTCGTCGAAGCGGCCCAGCAGCGGCACCGGCCATTCGGTGAGGCCGGCGTTCTCGATCACCAGCCCCTCGTCCTCGACCAGCGTGAGGCCGGCGGCGGCGGCGGCATTGCGCGCTTCGTCGCGGATCAGGTCCTGGCGTTCGACATGGTCGACGATGACGTGGCAGACGGACAGCTTGCGCGCATAATCATGCGCGCCGCCGATCGTGATATCGCCCGGCGCGTGGAAACGGTGGCCCTTGGTGGCGCAGCCGGAGACGATGCCGCCGATCTCGCACTCGACAAGGTCTTCGCCCAGGATCGCGACAATGCCGGAAAGCGGGCGCACCCAGCGCAGCGATTCGGTGCTGATCGAGGCTTTGCCCCAGCGCTGCGACTTGGGCCAGGGGAAGGCGCGGACGATGGCGGGGACCGCCTCGGCCAGCACGTCCTTGACGGCGCGGCCCGGCTTTTCGATCACGGCAAAATACGTGTCCTTGCCCTTGAGATCACGGACCTGAAGCTGGTCCTTGGTCAGGCCGGTCTTGCGCAGGAAGCCTTCCAGCGCCTGATCGGGCGCGCTGGTGGCGGGGCCTTTGGTTTCTTCGCTCACGGCCTCGGTCACGTCCGGCAGCGTGTTCGCGATCAGCGCGAGGCGGCGCGGGGTGGACCACACGGTGATCTGGCCCAGCGTGACGCCGGCGGCGCCCATTTCCTTGCGGAACAGCTTTTCAAGGTCAGCGCGCGCACCCGCCTGCATCCGGGCGGGGATTTCTTCGCAGCGCAGTTCGAGAAGGAAGTCGGTCATGTCAGTGGGCCGTTTCGCGGATTGGGAATGTGGCGCGAGCATCCTTCGACAGGCTCAGGATGAGCGGCTTCGACAAGCTCAGGATGAGCGGGGCCGGGTAATGCATAACCCCTGGATTCCGCTCAGGCTGAGCCTGTCGAAGCCCCTTCGTGCAAGGCCTCATATGGTCCACCCCGGGAACTTGGCTTCCCAGCGATCCTTGTTGGTATCGATCCACGACTGGCACGATCCCTTGGCGAGATCGCGCACGCGGGCCATGTAGCTGGCGCGTTCCTGCACCGAGATCACGCCGCGCGCCTGAAGCAGGTTGAACAGATGCGAAGCCTCGATCGCCTGGTCATAAGCGGCGAGGGGAATTTCCGCCTCGATGCAGCGCATGCACTCAGTCTCGTCGGCCTTGAAACCGGCGAACAGGGCATCGGTGTCGGCGATCTCGAAGTTGTACTTCGACTGCTGCTGTTCATTGGCGAGGAAGACATCGCCGTAGCTGACGCCTTCGTTGTTGAACCTCAGATCGTAGACCGAGTCCACGTTCTGGATATACATCGCCAGTCGTTCGAGCCCGTAGGTCAGTTCTCCGGCGACGGGCTTGCAATCGAAGCCGCCCATCTGCTGAAAATACGTGAACTGTGTCACTTCCATGCCGTCGCACCACACTTCCCAGCCCAGGCCCCAGGCGCCCAGCGTGGGGCTTTCCCAGTCGTCCTCGACAAAGCGGATGTCATGCGCCAGCGGATCGACGCCGATCGCCGCGAGGCTCTGGAGGTAGAGTTCCTGCAGGTTCTCGGGGTTCGGCTTCAGGATCACCTGATACTGGTAATAGTGCTGAAGGCGGTTCGGGTTCTCGCCATAACGGCCGTCGGTCGGGCGGCGCGAGGGCTGAACGTAAGCGGCCTTCCACGGTTCAGGGCCGAGCGCACGCAGCGTGGTGGCGGGGTGGAACGTGCCCGCGCCCATGCGCATGTCGTAGGGCTGCAGGATGAGACAGCCCTGTGCGCTCCAGAAATTGTGGAGCGTCAGGATCATGTCCTGGAAGCTGAGCGGCTCTTTAGCGGCGGTCATGCAGTTTCCGTCGGTTTATGGGCTTGTCGTATTGTTGCGGGGCCTTTGGCGGATCAGGCCTGCCAAATCAACCGCGCAAAGCCCAAAATGGCGCCAAGTTGCACGGCAAAAGCAGCCAAGCGTGTCTATTACGTGACGGCAAGTCATCCGGATGACGCTGCTGGATGAGGGGGCCGCTATCGTGCATAGGGCGCGCCATGTCCCGCTTACGCTTCTGGCTTGCCGCCCCGGCACTGGCCTTCTTCGCACTTCCGTCTGCCACCGCCTCTGCCAGCGAGGAGGCTGCCGCAGCCGCTCCGGCCGTGCGCCCCGCGCTGTGGAAGGTGTCGGACGAGGATACCACGATCTGGCTGTTCGGCACGATCCACGTCCTGCCCGAGCAGGTGAACTGGTACGCCGGGCCGGTCGCCAAGGCGCTCGACAGCGCGCAGCAACTGGTGACGGAAATCCCCATCGACGAGGCCGAGCAGTCGCAAGGCGTGGTCATGAAGATGAGCCTGCGCGAGGACGGCAAGGCCCTGCGCGCGGCGCTGCCTGCCAAGGAACGCGCGGCTTATGAAGCGGCGATGGCCTCGCTGGGCATCCCGGCGGCGGCGTTCGATAGCAACGATACCTGGTTCGCAGCGCTGATGCTCACGCTGCTGCCGCTCAAGACCGCTGGCTACAGCACCGAAAGCGGGATCGACGCGCAGGTCGCCGCAAAGGCACGGGCGCGCCATATGGCCAACCACGCCTTCGAAACCGCCGAGTACCAGATCGGCCTGTTCGACAACCTGCCCGAAGCGACGCAGCGCACTTACCTGGGCGAAGTCATCGAGGCGCTGCCGACCGTCAAGGCCGATATCGACGACATGGTCGCGGCATGGAAAACGGGCGACGCCGAACACCTCGCCCAGCTCCTCAACGAGGACGAGAGCGATCCCCAAATGCGCAAGGTGCTGATTACCGACCGCAACGTGGCCTGGGCCAAGTGGCTGAAAGCGCGGTTGGACCAGCCGGGCACTGTCTTCGTCGCAGTCGGCGCGGGGCATCTGGCCGGGCCGGGCAGCGTGCAGGACCAGCTTGCCGCCGCCGGCGTCACCTCTAAGCGGGTGCAGTAATTTCGATGCGGGCGCTGGCCTTCCTGTTGCCGCTGGCCCTGCTGGCCTGCTCGCCCGAGCCGAGGGCGGCGCATCCCGCGTTGTGGCGCATCACGGATGCACAGGGCCATGCGGGGTGGCTGTTCGGGACGATCCACTCCTCCGACCGACCGCTGAAATGGCGCACGGCGGAGGTGGACGCGGCCCTGAAGCAATCGGGCGCGATCATGGTCGAGGTGGGCAACCTTGCCGACGAATCGGAAGTCGCCGCCACGTTCGCCCGGCTCGCCCGCAGCGAAGGCGAGCCGCCGCTGTCTAGCCGCGTGCCCGCGAAGGACCGCCCTGCCCTTGCCGCGCTATTGAAGAAAAGCGGCCACGGCGATGACGACTTCGCCGGGATGGACACCTGGGCCGCCGCCCTCACTCTGGCCCGCGCCGGGGCCGAGGACGACGATGCCCGCAACGGCGTCGATCGTGCGCTGATCGCGCAGGCGGGCCGGCTTCCAGTGGTGGAACTGGAAGGCGCCGCAGCCCAGCTCGGCCTGTTCGATGCGCTGCCCGAACGCGAACAGCGCGGCCTGCTCGCCGCCGTCGTCAGCGAGGCGTCGATACCCGACCGCGATCTGGCGAAAAGCTGGCGCACCGGAGACATGAAGGCGATCGAGGCGGAAACCCGCTCGGGCCTGCTCGCCGATCCGCAGCTTCGCGAAGTGCTGTTCACCGGCCGTAACCGCAGCTGGAGCGCACGGATCGCCGAGGCGGTGCGCGCGGGGGAGGAGCCGTTCGTCGCGGTGGGCGCGGCGCACATGGCCGGGCCGCAGGGGCTTCCGGCAATGCTGACGAAGCAGGGCTTTACTGTTACGCGGGTGGAGTAGGGCGCGGGGGCTTCGACAAGCTCAGCCTGAGCGGGTTTGAGAGCATAGAGCAACATCCGCTCACCCTGAGCCTGTCGAAGGGTCAGGCTGAGCC
>Ga0308165_1001149_pt1 | contig 39073 bp, 29 predicted proteins | sample PhyWR2_FD_201032 | JGI IMG/M metagenome (GOLD analysis project Ga0308165, IMG submission 201032) | Phyllosphere microbial communities from UC Gill Tract Community Farm, Albany, California, United States - DLSLW.R2 | ecosystem: Host-associated > Plants > Phyllosphere > Unclassified | place: USA...
AACGCTGGTGGTCTGTGACAGGCGCTCGATAACGGTTTCATCATCCAGCGCGTTTGTCAGGCTGGTAATCACCTGGATGTGCTCGTTGTTGCGAGCAGCGATACCAATCACCAGACGGGCGATATCGTCTTCTTCTTCACCAAAACGCACGCCATCAGGATACTGACAGAACACCACGCCGGTTTTCAATACGCGGTCTTTCGCTTCAACCGTACCGTGTGGCACCGCGATAGATTCGCCCAGATACGTTGGGGTCAGCTTTTCACGTTCCAGCATGGCATCGACGTACTCTGGCTCAACGTAGCCGCCTTTCACCAGTTGCTCACCGGCAAAGCGAATCGCTTCTTCTTTGTGGCTCGCCGTGCGGCCCAGGAAGATGTTCTCCGCACCCAGTTTGAACAGGTGGCTATCGTTTGGATCAAAACTGTCTTTCAGGCTATCGCGAACTTTCACTTCGTTCTCGGTGTGGCGCTGCGCCGCAACCAGACGTTCGGTCAGGCTGGAATACAGGCCGCTATCGAGGAAGTTGGTCAACGAAATGTGCTGTGCCTGTGGAACCTGACGCATCGCACGTTCAGTCAGATCGCGGTGCGTGATGACCAGGTCAACGTCCCCTGGCAGGCTGTTGATGGCGCTGTTGGTCACAGAGATGTGGGTCAGACCCGCGTCCTGGACTTTTTTGCGCAGCACACCGGCACCCATGGCGCTGGAACCCATACCCGCATCGCATGCCACGATGATTTTACGCACATGACTCAGGTCGTTAGAGACGTCGCCAGCAGACAGCGGCGTTGCAACACCTTTAGATTCGGATTTCATATCGTGCATGCGACGGGTCGCGGCTTCGATATCGTCTTCTTCTTTCACTTTGCTGGTTTTCAGCAGGATGGCAGAGACGACGAAGGAGACCGCCATGGCCGCACAGATTGCAGCGATGTTAGCGAAGTAAGCACCTTTTGGCGTCATCGCCAGTACCGCCAGGATAGAACCAGGAGACGCTGGAGAAACCAGACCGCCACCCAACACGCTCAGCGTGAACACACCCGTCATACCGCCGAGGATAACGGCCAGGATCAGACGTGGGTTCATCAGCACGTATGGGAAGTAAATTTCGTGGATACCACCCAGGAAGTGGATGATTGCCGCGCCGCCTGCAGACTGTTTCGCGCTGCCGCGACCAAAGAACATATACGCCAGCAGAACACCCATACCCGGACCTGGGTTTGCTTCAATCAGGAAGAAGATGGACTTGCCGAGTTCATGAGACTGCTGAATACCCAGCGGCGAGAAGATACCGTGGTTAATTGCGTTATTGAGGAACAGGATTTTCGCCGGTTCAACAAAGATGGACGCCAGCGGCAGCATGTCGTGAACGACCATGAAGTTAACGCCAGCAGCCAGCACTTTTGACAGCACTTCAACCGCTGGGCCAATGCCGAGGAACGCCAGAATCGCCAGGATCATACCGATGATGCCAGCGGAGAAGTTGTTCACCAGCATTTCGAAGCCGGATTTGATTTTGCCATCAACCCAAACGTCGAATTTCTTAATCGCCCAGCCGCCCAGCGGACCAGCGATCATTGCACCAAGGAACATCGGCATATCCGCGCCGACGATCACGCCCATGGTCGTAATTGCACCGACTACGCCACCACGATCACCGCCGACCAAACGACCACCGGTAAAACCGATGAGCAGGGGCAGCAGATAGGTAATCATTGGGCCAACAAGCTTCGCCAGGGTTTCGCTCGGCAACCATCCTGTTGGAATGAACAAAGCGGTGATGATACCCCACGCGATAAACGCGCCGATATTTGGCATCACCATGTTGCTGAGGAAACGACCAAAGCTTTGTACTTTGATCTTGAAATCGGATGACATAAAACACCCCTTCTTATGTTTACGCTTAGGCTTTCAGCCCGAGGTTTATCGTTAATGTGCGGCGGCAGAGGTTGCTGAGCCCTGTTCTGATGCTGTGAAATCTGGCACCGAATCGTTCAACTGTCCAGACAGTGAAAATTTGTGTGATCTGAATCACGCAAATATAGGGGGTGTGGATATCTTTGAAGTGATCGTCATCACAAAACGTGAGTATGAAAAAAATACAATGGATAAAAAAGTCGCGGATAAGGCATGTTAATGTGAAATTGATCACATTTTAAGGTTTGGTGTTTGTCTCGTTATTGTGACTGATTTCACAAAATATTTTTATGCGGATTTCTCTTGATGCGATCGCCGGCAAACTCTGTATCGCCCTCCAGAGCCAGGATCACTTCACACGAAAAGCTAAACGAAATTCACCTTATAGGTTATGGCGAAAAGTGAAAACCTGGATTACGCTCATTATGTAAAGTTAAGTCTATTATTATTCATGATATATTTTGTCACGCTTATAAACTTGCATGGAGATATAACGAAAAACCATACTCCCCGGCTCTGAAATAATAAGTGCATTAGATTGTACTTAAAATGAATTAATTTGGTTGCGTACCATTTTATTAATTTAATGAGTTGACGTTGTTTTGAGTGAGGCAAATATGTTTTTAAACTATTTTGCGCTGGGTGTACTGATTTTCGTTTTTCTGGTTATTTTTTACGGAATCATTGCCATCCACGACATCCCTTATTTAATGGCCAAAAAGCGTAATCATCCCCACGCTGATGCGATCCATACGGCGGGCTGGGTGAGTCTGTTTACGCTCCATGTTATCTGGCCATTCCTGTGGATTTGGGCCACGCTGTACCAGCCAGAGCGCGGGTGGGGAATGCAAAATCACGCAGTGCCCGGCCCGCAGCAACCTGATGTTGATGCGCTTTCTAAACGCGTTGCCGACCTGGAACAGCGGCTTGCCGCCACGTCTACGCCCGCAAATAAAAATACGGCGGAGGGCTAAATATGGATCTGCTCATTATTTTGACTTACGTGGCGTTTGCCTGGGCAATATTTAAAATTTTTCGCATACCCGTTAATCAATGGACACTTTCTACCGCCGCATTGGGCGGGGTATTTATTGTCGCTGGTTTGATTTTATTAATGAACTACAACCATCCGTATACATTCACGGCGCAGAAAGCAGTAATTTCTATTCCGATTACCCCGCAGGTCACTGGGGTGGTGAGTGAGGTCACGGATAAAAATAATCAGCTCATTAAAAAAGGCGAAGTGTTATTTAAATTGGACCCGGTGCGCTATCAGGCCAGAGTCGACAGACTTAAAGCGGATTTAGTGACGGCGACACACAGTATTGATGTCCTGAAAGCCCAGCTTTCTGAAGCCGAAGCGAATACCACTCGCGTGTCTGCCGAACGCGACAGACTTTACAAAGATTTCCAGCGCTACCTGAAGGGCAGCCAAGCGAAGGTTAATCCCTTCTCAGAAAGCGATATTGATAACGCGCGGCAAAACTATCTGGCGCAGGATGCGATGGTCAAAGCGTCCATCGCGGATCAAGCGCAAATCAAAAGTCAGTTAGACAGCATGGTCAACGGTGAACAATCGCAAATTGTCTCACTACGTGCCCAGCTTACAGAAGCCAACTACAATCTCGAACAAACGGTGGTGCGCGCACCCAGCGACGGCTATGTCACTCAGGTGCTGATCCGGCCGGGGACCTATGCTGCTGCGCTGCCGCTGCGTCCGGTGATGGTATTTATTCCGGAGCAAAAACGACTCATTGTGGCGCAGTTCCGCCAGAACTCGTTACTGCGTCTGAAACCGGGTGACGAAGCCGAAGTAGTCTTCAACGCGCTGCCGGGTCAGGTTTTCAGCGGTAAGCTCACCAGCATTTTGCCGGTGGTGCCGGGCGGCTCTTATCAGGCTCAGGGCGCGCTGCAATCGTTAACGGTGATTCCGGGTACGGACGGGGTGATTGGCACGATTGAGCTCGCGCCGAATGCGGATGTCGAAGCGCTGCCGGACGGTATTTATGCGCAAGTGGCCGTCTATTCCGACCACTTCTCTCACGTCTCGGTGATGCGAAAAGTGCTGCTGCGTATGACCAGTTGGATGCATTACCTCTACCTCGATCATTAAGGTTCTGCTTTTTTTCGTTGCCTGATCCATACTTACCCTTTTGGGAGCATCAAGGATCAGGCAATGAAACTCATCGGCAGCTACACCAGTCCATTCGTGCGTAAAATTTCGGTTCTCCTGTTGGAAAAAGGCATCACATTCGAGTTTGTGAATGAGCAGCCGTACAACGCAGAAAATGGCGTGGCGCAGTACAACCCGCTGGGAAAAGTCCCGGCGCTGCTCACCGATGACGGCGAATGCTGGTTTGATTCCCCGATTATTGCGGAATATATCGAACTGCTCGGCATTGCGCCTGCGATGGTGCCGCGAGAACCGAAAGCAGCGCTTGCCGTGAGGCAAATCGAAGCACTGGCGGATGGCATTATGGATGCGGCGCTGGCGTCCGTGCGCGAGCAAGCCCGCCCTGCGGCGCAGCAATCCGAAACTGAGCTATTACGACAACGGGAGAAAATCAATCGCAGCCTGGACAGATGTGAACAGCTTCTGGAAGACGGCAGCATTAAAACCGATATGCTGAATCTGGCCACGATTGCTCTTGCCTGCGCCGTGGGTTATCTCAATTTCCGGCATGTTTCTCCGGGCTGGTGCGTAGAGCGCCCGCTGCTGGTCAAACTCGCGGAAACGCTCTTCCAGCGCGAAAGTTTCGCCCGTACGGAACCGCCTAAGGCTTGATGCGGGTTATAACACTTCTCCTCTTTACCCTGTACAATCCCATTAGAAATTGACTCCCTCTCCCGTCGGGAGGGGGATAAAGCCCCCACTTCCAGGCATGACAATGACGACTCATCATTCCCTCTACAGCCAGATACCGGCGTCCGATCGCTTGCTGCGTGATCCCCGCTTCACTCCCATTCTTGAACACTTCGGACACACTCGCGCCGTCGCGTTATTACGTGTGTTACAGGATGAAGCGCGCCTGCATATTCAGGCTGAAAACGCACTGCCACAGTGGTGTGCGGACTGGCCACTGGAAGTCGAAAAGCGCTTGAAAACACAAGCGCAGAGCGCGTTGCGTCCGGTCATTAACCTTACCGGAACGGTGCTTCACACCAATTTAGGCCGTGCACAGCAGGCTGAAGAGGCGATTGAGGCCGTCACGCAGGCGATGCGCTCACCGGTGACGCTGGAATACGATCTGGATGGCGCAGGCAGGGGTCATCGCGACCAGGCGCTGGCGAGTCTGCTGTGCCAGATTACGGGCGCGGAAGATGCCTGCATCGTGAATAACAACGCGGCGGCAGTGCTTTTGATGCTGGCGGCGACCGCAAGCGGAAAAGAGGTTGTAGTGTCGCGCGGTGAGTTAGTGGAGATCGGCGGGGCATTTCGCATTCCGGATGTGATGCGCCAGGCCGGTTGCACGCTGCATGAAGTGGGGACGACGAACCGGACGCATGCGAAGGATTATCGCGCTGCGGTAAATGAAAACACCGCGCTGTTGATGAAAGTCCACACCAGTAATTATCAGATTGAAGGTTTTACCAAAACGGTTGAAGAGGCGGAACTGGCAGAGATCGGCCGCGAGCTGAACGTGCCGGTGATTGCGGATTTGGGCAGCGGTTCGCTGGTGGATCTGAGCGGGTACGGCTTGCCGAAAGAGCCAATGCCGCAGGAGATGATCGCCGCGGGCGTCAGTCTGGTTAGTTTTTCGGGCGATAAGCTGTTGGGCGGTCCGCAGGCGGGCATTATCGTTGGCAAACGCGAGCTGATTGAAAAGCTACAGCAACATCCGCTGAAACGCGCGCTACGTGCCGATAAAATGACGCTGGCGGCGCTTGAAGCCACGCTGCGACTGTATCTCCATCCGGAAAAACTGGCGGAACGGCTGCCCACGTTGCGGTTGTTGGCGCGCGATGCGGCGTCGATTCGTGCTCAGGCCGAGTTATTGCGCACAAAAATCGCCGCGCATTTCGTGGCGTTTGACGTGCATGTCGAATCCTGTCAGTCGCAAATTGGCAGCGGATCGCTGCCAGTGGATCGCCTGCCGAGTGCCGCGCTGACGTTTACGCCCCGCGACGGGCGCGGTAGCCAGCTCGAAGCGCTGTCATCTCGCTGGCGTGCATTGCCTACGCCCATCATTGGGCGCATCTATGACGGGCGGCTGTGGCTGGATCTGCGCTGCCTTGAAGATGAAGAACAGTTTCTGGAGATGTTGCTGAAATGATTATTGCCACTGCCGGTCATGTCGACCACGGGAAAACCACGTTGTTGCAGGCCATCACGGGTGTGAATGCCGATCGCTTGCCCGAAGAGAAAAAACGCGGCATGACCATCGATTTGGGATATGCCTACTGGCCGCAACCCGATGGCCGGATACTGGGCTTTATCGATGTGCCAGGACATGAAAAGTTTCTCTCGAATATGCTGGCAGGCGTTGGCGGAATCGACCACGCGCTGCTGGTGGTGGCCTGTGATGACGGCGTGATGGCGCAAACGCGCGAGCATCTGGCCATTTTGCAATTGACGGGTAATCCGCAGCTCACGGTTGCGCTGACCAAGGCGGATCGCGTTGATGACCGCCGTATTGATGAAGTCCGCGAACAGCTTCTGGCGACGTTACAGGAATACGGTTTTTCCGATGCGCCCGTTTTTGTCACGGTCGCTACCGAAGGGCGGGGAATCGAAGAACTTCGCGCGCATTTACAGCATCTTTCTTCGCGTGAGCAAACCCGCGATCATCGGTTCCGTTTAGCCATTGACCGTGCATTTACCGTGAAAGGGGCTGGACTGGTCGTTACGGGTACGGCGCTGAGCGGTGAAGTGAAAGTGGGGGACAGCCTGTGGCTGACGGGCGTCAACAAACCGATGCGTGTTCGTGGTCTCCATGCGCAGAATCACCCCTCTGAACAGGCACATGCCGGGCAGCGTATCGCGCTGAACATTGCGGGTGATGCTGAAAAAGAACAGCTCAATCGCGGCGACTGGCTGCTGTCCGACGCGCCACCGGAGCCGTCCGAGCGCGTGATTGTTTCCCTGCAAGCCCATACGCCGCTGACGCAGTGGCAGCCTCTGCATATCCACCATGCCGCCAGCCACGTCACGGGCCGCGTTTCACTGCTGGAAAACGATCTGGCAGAGCTGGTATTTGATACGCCGCTTTGGCTTGCCGATAACGACCGACTGGTGCTGCGCGATATCTCCGCGCGTGCAACGCTGGCGGGTGCCCGGGTAGTGACGTTAAATCCACCCCGTCGCGGCAAACGCAAAGCTGAATATCTCCAATGGCTGACGGCACTCGCGCGGGCAGAGGACGACAAAGCCGCCCTGGCGGTGCATCTCGATCGCGGTGCGGTAAATCTTGCTGATTTTGCCTGGGCGCGGCAACTGAGTGACGAGGGGCTGCGCCGATTGTCGCAGCAGCCCGATTTTATCCAGGCGGGCGTTAACTTACTGAACGCACCGGTCGCCGCGCGCTGGCAGCGCAAAGTGCTGACGACGCTTGCGACGTATCACGAACAGCATCAGGACGAACCGGGTCCAGGGCGTGAACGGCTGCGCCGTATGGCTCTGCCGATGGAAGATGACGCGCTGGTTCTGCTGTTGATTGAAAAAATGCGTGAAAGCGGCATCATCCATAGCCACCACGGTTGGCTACACCTGCCGGATCACAAAGCAGGCTTTACGCCTGAACAAGACGCGATATGGCAAAAAGTGGCGCCGTTATTTGGTGATGAACCCTGGTGGGTGCGCGATCTGGCCCAGCAGACGGGGACAGACGAGCAGCTCATGCGCCAGGTGTTGCGGCATTCAGCACAGCAGGGGCTGATTACGGCGATCGTAAAAGATCGCTACTACCGTAACGATCGTATCGTGACGTTCGCCAATTTGATTCGCGAGTTGGATCAGGAAAAGGGATCAACCTGCGCGGCTGACTTCCGCGATCGGCTTAACGTCGGGCGTAAGCTGGCGATTCAAATTCTGGAATATTTTAATCGGATTGGTTTTACGCGTCGTCGTAGTAATGATCATTTATTACGTGATTCGTTATTATTTCCTGAGATAACATCAGCCAATAATACAAATTAACAAAAAGATAGGTTTATATACTAAATAATATATTTCGCAGGCTTAAAAATAAAAAGCCTGCGAATATCCACGCAATATTACCTTTTTGATCATGTTTTTTATATTCTGCTTTTTGTATTCTGCCTTGAACATTAACCCCTTCGAGGTATTACTATGACTGCATCCGTATTTTATATTCCGTCCGTGAATATTATTGGTTCTGATTCATTATCTAGCGCAATGGATACTATGCGTGACTACGGCTGGCGTCGGGCGCTGATTGTCACTGACGCGGTTTTAAACAAGATAGGAATGGTCGCCGATATTCAAAAATCGCTTCAGGAACGCGATATTGTGAGCGTTGTATTTGATGGCACGCACCCAAATCCCACCACCGCTAATGTTGCTGCCGGGCTGAAAATATTAAAAGAGAATAACTGTGATTGTATTATTTCACTCGGCGGCGGTTCCCCACATGATTGCGCGAAAGGCATTGCGCTGGTGGCAACCAATGGCGGCGATATTTGCGATTACGAAGGTGTGGATCGCTCGGCAAAACCGCAGTTACCCATGATTGCAATTAATACGACGGCAGGCACCGCAGCCGAAATGACCCGTTTCTGCATTATTACTGATGAAGTACGTCATATTAAAATGGCCATTGTCGATAAACATGTCACGCCTGTTTTGTCCGTGAATGACTCTTCGCTCATGGTTGGCATGCCGAAATCTCTGACGGCCGCAACCGGTATGGATGCGTTGACTCACGCAATTGAAGCCTATGTGTCCATTGCCGCCACGCCGATCACCGACGCCTGCGCATTGAAAGCGATGACGATGATCGCCGAGAACCTGACGCATGCCGTAGAAGATGGCAGCAACGCTGTCGCCCGTGAAGCAATGGCCTACGCGCAATTCCTGGCGGGTATGGCGTTTAACAACGCGTCTCTTGGGTATGTGCATGCGATGGCGCATCAGCTGGGCGGTTTTTACGATCTGCCGCACGGCGTGTGCAATGCGATATTGTTGCCACACGTGCAGATGTTTAACTGCAAAGCGGCGGCCCCGCGCCTGCGTGATTGCGCCCAGGCGATGGGTGTCGATGTCAGTCAAATGACAGCAGAGCAGGGCGCACAGGCGTGTATCGCAGAGATTCGCTCCCTGGCGCGTCAGGTGAATATCCCGGCGGGTCTGCGTGATCTCAACGTGAAGGAAGCGGACTTCCCAATTCTGGCGACCAACGCGCTGAAAGACGCCTGCGGATTCACTAATCCAATCCAGGCCACGCATGACGAGATTATGGCGATTTATCGTGCGGCGATGTAATCCGTGATTCCTGTCGTAAAGCTGTAAGCGGCTGGCGAAAAAATCGCCAGCTGTGACTACCCTTGTTAGACACCAACAGCAAGGAGACGGTCATGACGAATAATCCTCCCTCAACGCGTTTGCAGCCTGGCGAGTATGGTTATCCCCTCAAGTTAAAACCCCGGTACGATAACTTTATTGGCGGCGGCTGGGTTGCTCCCGTCGACGGTGAGTATTACTCGAACCTGACGCCCGTCACCGGGCAACCGCTGTGCGAAATCGCCAGCTCCGGCAAAAAAGACATCGATCTGGCGCTGGATGCGGCGCATAAAGCGAAAGAGAAATGGGCACATACCTCGGTTCAGGACAGAGCCGCCATTCTGTTGAAAATTGCCGATCGAATGGAGCAAAACCTGGAGCTGCTGGCGGCGGCAGAAACCTGGGATAACGGCAAACCGATCCGCGAAACCACGGGCGCTGACGTACCGCTGGCTATCGACCATTTCCGTTATTTCGCCTCCTGTATTCGCGCTCAGGAAGGGGGAATCAGCGAGGTGGACAGTGAAACCGTTGCCTACCATTTCCACGAGCCGCTGGGTGTCGTGGGGCAAATTATTCCGTGGAACTTCCCGCTGCTGATGGCGAGCTGGAAAATGGCTCCCGCGCTGGCGGCGGGCAACTGCGTGATCCTCAAGCCGGCACGCTTAACGCCGCTGTCCGTTTTGCTGCTGATGGAAATCATCGGCGACCTGATTCCGCCGGGGGTGATTAACGTCGTGAACGGGGCAGGCGGCGAAATCGGTGAATATCTGGCGACGTCGAAGCGTATCGCGAAAGTCGCGTTTACCGGCTCCACGGAAGTGGGCCAGCAGATCATGCAGTATGCGACCCAAAATATCATTCCGGTCACGCTGGAGTTGGGCGGCAAGTCGCCGAACATTTTCTTTGCCGATGTGATGGATGAAGAGGACGCTTTCTTCGACAAAGCGCTGGAAGGGTTTGCGCTGTTTGCCTTCAACCAGGGCGAGGTTTGCACCTGTCCAAGCCGCGCGCTGGTGCAGGAATCCATTTATGAACGCTTTATGGAACGGGCTATTCGTCGGGTGGAATCTATCCGCAGCGGTAATCCGCTGGACAGCGTCACGCAGATGGGCGCGCAAGTTTCTCAGGGGCAGCTGGAGACTATCCTCAATTACATTGATATCGGTAAGAAAGAGGGGGCAGATGTTCTGACCGGTGGGCGTCGAAAAATGCTCGAAGGCGATCTGAAAGAGGGCTTTTACCTGGAGCCGACCATTCTTTATGGCAAAAATCATATGCGCGTTTTCCAGGAGGAAATCTTCGGTCCGGTGTTGGCGGTGACTACGTTTAAAACCATGGAGGAGGCGCTGGAGTTGGCCAACGATACGCAATATGGTCTTGGCGCGGGCGTCTGGAGCCGCAACGGTAATCTGGCGTATAAAATGGGGCGCGGAATTCAGGCCGGACGCGTCTGGACAAACTGCTACCACGCCTATCCGGCCCATGCCGCGTTTGGCGGATATAAGCAGTCGGGGATTGGGCGTGAAACGCATAAGATGATGCTGAATCATTACCAGCAAACGAAATGCTTGCTGGTCAGCTACTCGGATAAGCCGTTGGGTTTGTTCTAATTATCAGGCGAGGGCCGTCCATGGACGGCCTGAGAAATATGCGTGCGTAAGCTATTCAGAACGCTATCCAGCACATACTGAACACGCCACGGTTGATACTCTCGCTTGCGGAAAATGGCGGTGAGATCGAGCCACCACTCCTCCCGGTGCGGGAAGCAGGGAACCAGCGTGCCTTTACTGATCTCCTGCTGCAGGCTCTCTTTGGGCGCGAAGACAATACCTAAATTATTGCGCGCTAATTCCAGCGCTGTTTGCGTATTATCACAAATATAATTCCCGGTGACTTTGTAGTCGCGCACTTCATTGCTGTTATAAACACAAAATCGCCAAATATTAGCGTCGTCAACCAGCATTGAATCAATCAAAATACAGGAGTGATTAATTAAATCATCTGGGCCCTGAATGGGATGTTGCTTTAAATAGGTTTCAGTAGCGAAAGCAGTTACGGAATATTTTGCCAGTACGCTGGCAACTAAATTTTCGTCTTTTGGCTGCGCGTATGTAATTAATATATCGCAATCATCCGGAAAGGATACGCCTTCGGCAAATTCGTTGCGATCAAGATTATAGGTTTTTAACGCGAGACGAATATCGCCTATCTCTTCAATTTCATGTACCACATGACGCGCGAGATACGTGATGATGCCCGTAGGGGCATAAATCGTCACGCGGCCACTTTTTTCATGCTTATAATCAGCAATAAAATTAATGAGTTGGCTGTTTTTATCCAGTGAAGCGTTGATGTAAGGCACCAGCGCTTCGCCGAACTGAGTCAACGCCAGTTGTCGCGTTGTACGTTCAAAGACTTTCAGCCCAACACGCATTTCAAAATCGGAAAGATATTTACTGACATTGGCCTGCGCCATGCCTAACAGGGCGGCGGCGTCTCCGATACTGTGCGTTGCAGCGATGACGGAAATGATCTTTAACTCACGTGGTTTAATCTGTAAATTATTCATCGTGACCGCCATTTATATGATTTTGTATATAATATTATACTATTTACACCATTGCATAGACAAATTTGTAACCATTATTATTCGCCTGCTTCTTTGGCATTTAATGGATTACAGGGAATGAATATTAAAAAGAATTTACTTATCGTCGCGGCATTATTTTCTGCATCATCAGCAATGGCCGGTGAATTTTCATTGGGCGCGGGTGCGGTTTATAATGAATCGGCTTATAAAGGTTATAACGAAAATGTCCTGGCAATTCCTTTAATCAGTTATGAAGGCGACAATTTCTATGTGCGTCAATTTACGGCGGGTTGGGCGTTCTGGAAAGACAGCAAAAATGAATTAAGCCTGACGGCGTCATGGATGCCACTGCACTTTGATCCGGACGACAATGACGATCACGCGATGGCGCAACTGGACGAACGTAAAGCCTCTGCCATGCTGGGTGGTGCTTATTACCGCCATGAAAAATGGGGTAGCCTGAAGTTTGCCGTCGCGGCGGACGCGATGGATGAAAGTGGTGGTGTGGTCGGTGAGATTTCTTATTTCAAACCGATTCGCATGGATAAACTGACACTCATTCCATCGATTGGCGTTCTGTACTATGACGAAAGTTTTAACGACTACTACTACGGTGTTTCAGGTAAAGAGTCACGCCGCAGCGGCCTGGATCAATACACTGCCGGAGACAGCTGGAACCCTTACGTGGCTCTGGTCGCCAAATATCACCTGACGGACAACCTCATCCTGAATGCCAGCGCTGCGTATACCGTATTGCCCGACGACGTGAAGAACAGCCCAATGATCGACAGGCAAGACAGCCTCGCGCTGATGACCGGCTTGAGCTGGCGTTTCTAAGCACTCAATATTTGTCCTCAAGGATGAGGGCAACCCACATTCTACCCGGTGGTGCTGAGCCTACCCTGCCTGCGAAATACAGACTGGGTATGTTTAGTGCCACCGGGTTTTTAAGTTGCCCTGCAGTTTGTTAAATGTTCATACGTGGTATTACTTGAATAAATTAAGATTCTTTACTGGATGAACTTGAATATGTATGTTTCTCAAGACCGTCGATGGATAATGTAAATAACATTAGAAATTTTGAATGCTATTTATAGCATGCTTATTATATATACAAACTGGCAGTTGCTTTCAAAATATCTGCAAAAGAATAGATATCATCTACCGTGCCAATAGGATGGCGCGTCTCATTTTTATCGATGTCGAATAAACCTATGTATTTTTGCGATCGATTAAAGTGCAACCGGCAGATTGGCTTGCGATTATTATCATCAACGAGTATGCCGAAGTAACTTTTTGTGTCACGTTGAGTAATGCGAGAAGCATCCAATACAGTTCTTGTAATTGCTTTAACCACATGGTACCCCTCAAGTTCCTCGTGAGTCGTGACCACATCGCTATCATCCTTTTGACTGTCTACGTCTTCAGGTAATGCTTCACTTGGTTGCTCAGCACTAATCGCGGGAATTCCAGTGATAGCTGATTTCAATCTTTCGTTAATTTGATCGTTAATATATTGAGTTGCAGCTTTTTTTGTTAAATTAAGGAACGACTCTCTCACTTTTTGCGTCAATATTCCATCATATACCCTTGAGGCAAAGAATTTAACGAAGTCATCTTCTGGATTATTTAGCTGTATATGAATGATTTTCTTAATTTGACTAACATATTTTAACTCACCAGCTGCATTAATTATTGATTCTAGGTCAAACGAAGCTTTAGTGAGTTTTTTTAATTCAGGGATGATATTCTCATCGATGTCCAACAGATCGATTTCTAAAAATGGTTTCTCATCCATTTTATTTGGTGCATCTAAGTCTGTATAAAAACGGTAAATCTGCCCATTGGTTAATATCGATATTCTTGCATTAGTGACATGGAAGTATCTAAATAATTGTGAGGCATGATTAATATTTAGCGGCTCTCCAATTTTTTTGCATTCTATAAGTATTTGCACTTCATTATTTTTAATTATTGCATAATCGATTTTCTCGCCTTTTTTTGTTCCAACATCACAAACAAACTCAGGAGTAACCTCAGAAGGGTCAAAAACATCATAACCAAGAACGTTATGAATAAATGGCATGACAAATGCTGTTTTTGTTGCTTCTTCAGTAGTAATAGCATTGATTTGCTGTTTTATTTTAACAGATAAAACATTGAGCCTTTCAGTGAAGTCCATTATAAACCCTTATGATTAGTTACGTTATAAATGGGATATCATTAAATTTTATTTTTTTCAATAAGGCCGTCTGATATTTTAGATTAAATAAATTATTCCGAGGTAATGATCACATTTACGAATTAACAATAAATCTGTACTTACCAAGATAGATTCGTAAATAATTTTATACATATAAATGATCACCCTACAGCATGTATCGTCTGGATCCCTCTATGCCTCGACTAAGCTCGTTGTGGACTGTTGCGATACTTCATAATTTTCACATAAATCAAATGATTAACATCACTATGCTGAATTAAATCTTTGGCATACGCCCTGAAACAATCGCAGATCCTACAAATCTGACGTCTTCCCCCTCCAGGATCAAAGCAGCCTGGCGTGCTTTTCGGGCACTCTGGTTTTTTACCTGTTGCGCGGAGTGAGGGATGAACCGATTTATCGTGGCGAATTCGGAAAAATGCATCGGCTGCCGGACTTGCGAGGTGGCCTGCGTCGTGGCACATCAGCAAGAACAGGATTGCGCGCAGCTTTCTGCCGAGGCCTTTCTCCCGCGAATCCAGGTGGTGAAAGGGGATACCTTTTCCACGGCTGTTTCCTGCCATCACTGCGAAGACGCGCCATGCGGCAATGTGTGCCCGACGGGCGCCATTCGGCGCGAACAGGGCAGAATAGCGGTGGATCAGCAACGCTGCATCGGATGCAAAAGCTGCGTGATAGCGTGCCCGTTTGGTGCGATGCGAGTGGTAGCGAATCACCATCGTGCACAGGCGATCAAATGTGATTTATGTCATCACCGGGCACAAGGGCCTGCCTGCGTCGAGGCCTGCCCAACACATGCCCTCTCTTGTATTGACGTCGCCAAACTGCGCGCCGCGAGATTACAGTAAGCTATTGAAATTCCACGTCACCGTTAGGCTGTAGCGCCAGTCGCGGTTGCTACTGTCTGACGGAACGTTGCCGACCGGACGCGCCGCTTCTACCGTCACGCTGTAGTGGCGATTATCACCCACCATCACCCCGGCAGCCACAGACGCTAACTGTTGATGGGGAAAACCGGTCTGATTAAACCAGGTTTGCGCCGTATCGGTTAAAATATACGGCTGAACGGTGGTAAGCCAGGTGCTCTCTTTGCGCATGTGCAGATACCGGAATTCGAGCTGTCCGCCGTAGCCATAGTCTCCGCTGGCTTCGCCATCCTGATAGCCCCGACCAAAACGCTGCGCACCAAAACTCACGCGTTCCGGTTCAGGTAAGTTGTTGTTTGACCACGCGCCTTCCCATGAAGTCGACAGCCGCCATTTTTCGTCGATAAGCCAGGCGGCATCCAGATACCCTTTCGACAGCGTAAAGTTGAGATCGGTGTTTTGCCCTGACACCACATCGGCTCCCAGATCGTTAAAACCCTGACGGACAACCAGCCTGCTGCTCACGCTGGCGGTGGTGAACTGATGCGCCCCGTTAACGCCAAATTCCAGTGCCGGATAGCGTGTGTGCTGGTTCTGGGATTCCAGAGGGAACGTGCGATTAGCAATGCGCGCCTGCAAATCATAATCATCCTGCCTGTCGGTGTAGTCGAAACCGCCCGTCAGATTAAATTGTGATTTTTGCGTTAACAGCATCGGGTAGCCAAAATTCACTCCGCCATTGTACTGGGTTGATTTTTGTCTGGAATCGACAGTCACGCTATTGGGTAGAGATAACAGCGGAGTAAAATCGCGTGGTTTTTCGCGGTAATAGCTGCCTTTTAACTGCAGGGTCAGCCCTTCATCATTCAAAAATTGTTGCCAGTTCAAACCGAGATACGTTTTGCGCGTGTCGCTGTCCAGGGGGATTAGCGTCGCAACACCAAGCTGATCGCCGTAGGACGTCAGATTGCTGAGCGTGCCATTTACCATCATCAAGTCTTGCCCTTTACGCGTATCAACGGTCGATGAGATATCCCAGATATGCGGTTGATTACCGGTGATTTGCATGGCGGCCGCGCCGTAAATATTGGTCGGCAAGCGGGCATTGGCCGTAACGGGCACGCCTGGCGTGCGGGTCATCAACAAGCTATAGCGATCAAACGTGTCTTGCGTGAGCGGCTTTTCCTGCATGATTTTTGCCGCCAGCCGCTGCAGGCGAGCCGCGATATTGGGGTTGTTACTCTTGATATCGCTGTGGGCCACATACCCCTCGACCAGCACGATTTTGATGTTGCCCTGCTGGAAATTATTATCCGGTAGCCATGCGTAAGAGAGCGAATACCCGTCGGCTTTATAGCGTGCCGTGATGTCATTAACGAGGCCAATCAGCGTTTTGAGTGGCACGGTTTTTTTCGCGTAGGGGCGAAAAGCTTCCAGCAACTCTTTTAAGGGATAAACCGTCCCGCCAATAAACTGGATATGATCAACCTGAATGGGCGTTTCGGGCGTGAGCCTGGACTCGGGTTTTTGTATGCTGGTTTTAGGCATCACCGCAGGTGTTGCAGGCGGTGCAGCTACCGTAGGTGAAGTTTGCGCGGGGTTATTAGGATCGACAATCGATGGCAGGGTATCGGCCCGCGCCATGCTCAATACCATCAGTCCAGACAGCGAATAGCGTAAAGTGTGTTTCATCGCGCAATCCCTGTTCTTCAAGCCCTAAGAGGCATTTTGCTGCGAAATGCGCCCCCATGCGGGGGCGCAGAAGAGTGACGCACTTACTGACGTTTCGGATTCAATAGGTTGCTGGTGAGTGAGTTAAGGCCACCCAAAGGATTGGCGGTGGCGCCGTTTTGACTGGTAGATGTTCCTGCATTCGCTGTTACCCCAGCGGTGAGCGTATTAAGCGTGGTATTCACCGTCGCGCCCAGACCTGAGTTATTCGCCGTGACATTGGCATCCGCAGAAAGGGAACCCGTACCGCTGCTGGTGGACGAGGTTGGTTTCACCAGTCCACCGACATCCGTGACGGTCTGCCCTGTGTTTTGCACAATTTGGCCGACACCACTCAACCCGCTATTGCTGGTGCTGATGTTGGTCCCCACGCCGCTGACGGTATTTCCCACCTGCGTCAGCAGGCCATTTACAGGCGTGCCGAGCCCGGTCGTGGTGCCTACGCCTTGCGTGACGCCCTGAACACCCCCGAGCGTTTTGTTGACCACCGTGGTGGTGTCTGTCGTCAACTGTGTCACGGCGGGGCTACTTACAGCGCTGGTTAAACCGGTTCCTGTGTTGCTCACCAGTTGCCCGGTATTGTTCACAATGCTTCCTGTCAGGCCGGTTACACCGCTAATTGGCGTGCCCGCAGTTGTACCAGAAAGGTCCGTTCCGACGGTTGAAACCGTGTTACCCAGCGATGTCACCGTTGTCGTGACGCCTTTCACCGTCGTTCCGACCCCGTTGGCATTATCCGGATTGCCGATGCCCGCTGTGACACCCATTCCTACCGTGGACACTGCGCTCCCGACGCCGCTAATGGTGGTCGATACGGTAGAGGTTACGGGGTTGTCAGTGGGAAGCTGGCTGCCTAGCCCGTCAAGCGTTGAGCCGACGCTGGTGACGGTCTTCCCGGTATCGCTCAGCACGTTGTTAATAGCGGCTGTAGAGGTGCCGCTATTTCCTGTCCCGCCACCGTCGCCACCTGTGCCTCCACCATTATTTCCACCTCCGGTACCCCCGCCTCCGCTGCCTGTTCCGCCACTGCCGGAACCATTGCTTCCTGAGCCGCCATTATTGGCGGTTGAGCCATCCCCGCTTCCGGACCCCGATCCGCTATCTGTCCCGGTAGCAGGATTGTTTTTCGCAGAGGAATGCGATCCACCGCCGCTTCCACTGCAGGCAGAAAGAGAAAACGCGAGCAGTACCGCGACAGCAATGACGCTGACGCGACTAACGTTATTAGGTAGCATATGAATACTCCACTTAATAAAACGCCGAGCGGCGTATCAGTGAGTATATGTGGTATTTTCCGGGTTTCTTACGGTCAGTGACAATATAAATGGATAGGAAGAGTAAATATATTTTTGGCAAAATAATGGGAATGTGCTTCTGGTAAAAATAGTAATATTATCAGGAAATTAATTTGATTAATTACTGCTAAACATTTTCCTGAATTAATACAGTGAAAATAAAATCACTCATTTTATAGATTAATCCTGGATAAAGGAGGTTATTGGCGAAAAGGAATATATTATATTTCCAACAAGGCGATCAAAAAAATAAGGCTCATCAGTTGAAGAGCCTTATTTATGTGCTACTACTTTTCGCTCCAGGCGATTTCAATTTCTTGGGCAAGAATTTTAACACCGGCCTCGATCTTGTCTGGGTCCGGAACGTAATTCATGCGCATGCACTGGTGAGTGTGCGGCCATGGCTTATCCAGCCCAGGGAAAAAGTAATCGCCGGGCACCATTAATACGCCACGTTTTTTCAGACGCTGGTACAGCAGTTCGGTTGAAATCGGCAGATCTTTAAACCACAGCCAAAGGAAAATGGCTCCTTCAGGCTTATGAATAAGACAACGGTCTTCCGGAAGATAGCGGCGAATGGTCGCAATCGTTTCATGAACGCGCTGATAATAGAACGGTTTAATCACATCATTTGACAGGCGCAGCAGATCGTTACGCTTAATCATTTCACTCATCATTGCCGGGCCAATACCGCCAGGCGCGAGGCTAATAATCCCGTTCATGTTGGTAATAGCGGAGATGATTTTTTCATTGGCAATTATAATGCCGCAGCGGCTGCCCGGCAGGCCAAGTTTAGACAGGCTCATACAAAGGACGATATTCGGGTTCCACAGCGGGCGCGCTTCGCTAAAGATAATGCCCGGGAATGGCACGCCATAAGCATTATCGATCACCAGCGGAATGCCGTGCTGATTCGCCAGCGCGTCCAGCTTCATCAGCTCTTCGTCTGTGATGACGTTGCCCGTTGGGTTGGTCGGGCGCGACACACAAATCATGCCGGTCTCTTCACCAACGTGCAGATGTTCAAAATCGACGTGATATTTGAACTGACCTTCCGGTAACAGCTCGATATTCGGACGTGCTGAGACAAAAAGATCCTCTTCCAGCCCGGAATCGGCATAGCCAATGTATTCGGGGGTCAGGGGGAAAACCACTTTCCGGGTCGTACCGTCTGCGCGCCGTCCTGCGAAAAGATTAAACAAGTAGAAAAATGCGCTCTGGCTGCCATTTGTCAGTGCAATATTCTGTGGTTCGATATCCCAACCCAGCTCATCGCGCAGCATGTTTGCCAGAAGAGACAGCAACTCGGTTTTCCCCTGCGGGCCGTCATAATTGCAAAGTGCATCAGCGGCTTTGCCGTTTTGCAGCATCTCCGTCAGCAGATCCTGAAAGTATTCATTCATGGCCGGGATTTGCGCCGGGTTTCCGCCGCCGAGCATGATAGCGCCAGGTGTGCGCAGGCCGTCGTTGAGATCCTCCATCAGGCGGGTGATGCCTGAATGGCGGGTGAATTTATCGCCGAAAAGTGAAAAGGTCATAGCAGGTGATCTATCGTACTTATTCTAAGAGTGCGCCACCATAACGCTACAAATGCGCAGGTGCAAATCGTGAAAGGTGAGACGGATTATTGTTTTATGTTATGGATTGCTGATTGGGTGGTGGATTATGCCAAATGCGTCTCCGCTCTTTTGGGGAGCAGAGACGGCGCGGTTTACTGATTTCCCGCCCACACCACCATCACTTTGTCGGTCTGGTGCTGACGGGTAAAACCATAGCCTTGCTTCATGGACAGCGTGGTTTGCGTGCCTTCGCCAATCGCTGGATGACGGGCGCGGAACTGCCCCAATATTTGCCAGTGCGCGACCGTTTGTGCCTGGCTGCCCGACACTTCTTGCCAGTTCATATCGGAACGTGTTCCCTGAAGCGGATCGGAACCGGTTGGGCCGAATGGGCGTTCAGATTCGTCGCCGTAATATATTTGTACGGCACCTGGCGCGAGGAGCAGCAGTTCGGCTGCACGTTGGCCACCTTCGCGGAACAGGCGGGTGTCGTGAGACGAGAGATAGCTCAGGACGTTAAAGCCTTGCAGTTTTTCGGCCATTTGCTGCCAGGTCAGGTCCATATCAGCCAGACATTCGACCGCTTTTGCTGCCTGCTCTTGATAATCAAAATTGATCATGGCGTCGAACCCATGGCGATAATAGTCGCTTTGCATGACGCCGTGGCCCCAGGATTCACCGGTCATCCAGAACGGAGCATCATCGAGCTTTTGGTCTGGATGGGCTGTTTTCCACGCTTTCAGCGCTGCGGAAGCCTGCTCTTTCAGCTGTTGCCAGCCCGCCATTTCGACATGTTTAGCGGTATCAACACGAAAACCATCGATGCCGTAATCGCGAACCCATTGACTCAGCCAATGGGTTAAATAATCGCGCGGGGTATAACCGGCAATGGCTTTGGCGTGTGTGTCCGGCTTATGCTGATAGAAATTCGGCAGGCCGGAAGGCGCTGTGGATTCCGTTTTGAGATCGGGTAAAAAAGCCAGCGACATAGTCAGATCATCGAAACCGGGGTTGTCGTAATCGCCAATGTCGGTGCGGATCCATTTTTTACCCCACCAGTTTTCCCATCCCGCTTTGTCGCTAAAATTAATGTAATCATTAAAGCTGTGCCAGCTTTGCCCCGCAGCTGGCTTCCAGTCGGTCCAGCGCTCACCCAGCGTTTTTTTCAGTTCATCACCCTGCACATACAACGCACCGAACTGAAATTCCTGCATATCGGCAAGCGTGGCGTAGCCGGTGTGATTCATGACCACATCGAACAGAATGCGTATCCCGCGCTTGTGTGCCTCGTCTACCAGATGGCGTAAGTCATCCTCCTGACCCATATTGGCGTCGAGTCGGGTCCAGTCCTGCGTGTAATAGCCGTGATAGGCGTAATGAGGGAAATCGCCCTTGGTACCGCCGCCGACCCAGCCATGAATTTGCTCTAGCGGCGAGCTTATCCACAGCGCGTTGACGCCCAGATTTTGCAGATAATCCAGTTTACTGGTGAGTCCTTTGAGATCGCCGCCGTGGAAAGTCCCAATCTCCTGCATACCGTCTTTATGGCGGCCATAGCTATTGTCGTTTGACGGATCTCCGTTCGCAAAGCGGTCCGTGAGGACGAAATAAACGGTGGCGTTTTGCCAGCTAAATGGCGCCGTTTTTTCGGTTTCGGCACGCTCAAGCAGCAGCAGGCCGTTGCTGTTGGCGGCAGGCTGAAGGGTAATTTTTCCTTGCTGCACCATAGCGGTTTGCTTGCTGTAGAAGTCTCGTACGACTGAGCCTTCCGGGAACGTGTTCGTCACGTCGAGGGTGAGGGGCTTGCCGTCCCATTTAGGACATTGTTGAGCGACGTTCGTGACCGGTTTGTCGGTGACACTTTGCACGGTGAGCATCAGCGTGGGTGTGCCGGAGCGCGTATCGATGCGCATTTGGTACTCCCCTTCGCGGAATAAGCGCCATTGCGGTGGGGTTCCTTCGCACGGTTTAAGCGAGAGCATTTCGTTGAGTTTTATGGCTTCGGTTGGCTGCCAGCACGCATTGTCAAGACTGAGCGTAAGAGGGCGCGTACCCTTCGCGAGCGTTGCATGGCCTGTGAAAAGTCCGGTCCCTTCAGCATTAAACGTAGAGAAACCGGGGGATGTCCAGCCAGCGTTTGCCATCGCGGGTAAGAGCAAGAGGGCTAAAGCGGAGCGTTTCATTCCTTTTTCCTGTTGTGGCAATTTTAATCAGTTTGCCACCAGGTGTATGTGCAAGACTCCTCCCCAGACGCGATCTTTCAGGTGGAGGGGTGAGGATGAGTGATCTCGCGCAAAATTAGGCTGTTATCTGCGATATCGCACACAATTTTGTAGAAATGATGTTTATGTGAGCAAGTTTCAGGTGACATAGTTTCGGAATTAGACTATTTCTTTGGATGCTCTGAAAGGTTATTTTTGCTATGATTTGAGATTCCGCTCTCAATTTTGTGAAAAAAATAAAGGGTTGGAATACAAATATCCGACCAGGAGACCTAATGATATCGACTCCCATACGACGATTTGGGGCTACGATACTCATGTTGCTCACCGTGACTTTTTCAGGTGAGGTGCTTGCTAAAACGCACACGGATACAACGAGTAAGAAAGCCCACGTCATAAAGACGACGACAACAAGCAGTAAGAGTAAGGTTAGCAGTAAGAAAGAGTATTCTCGCAATAGTGTTAAGAGTAGTTCACTGCCTGATTTGCGAAAATACCCTTCCGGGACACCAAGAAAAAAAGCGTTTCTCCGGACGGTAATGCCTTATATTACGAGTCAAAACTCTGCGATTACCGCGGATCGTAACTGGTTGATCTCCAAACAGTACGCCAGCCGCTGGTCGCCGACCGAGCGTACGCGTCTGAAAGAGATCGCTAAACGCTACAACGTGAGCTGGAACGGGAATACACGTCGTGTTCCGTGGAACTCACTGCTTGAGCGTGTAGACATTATTCCAGGTAGCATGGTGGCGACAATGGCTGCTGCGGAGAGTGGTTGGGGGACATCAAAACTGGCCCGCACCAATAATAATCTCTTCGGTATGAAGTGCGCCAAAGGCCGCTGTAACAACGCGCCAGGCAAAGTGAAAGGGTATTCGCAGTTCGAATCGGTGAAAGATTCAGTGAATGCCTACGTGGTGAATTTGAATACGCATCCGGCGTACGCTTCATTCCGTAAATCACGCGCGCAGTTGCGTAAAGCAGACCAGGAAGTCACGGCGAGCACGATGATTCACAAGCTGAAAGGTTATTCCACGCAAGGACAGAGCTACAACAATTACTTGTTTGCGATGTACCAGGATAACCAGCGTTTAATCGCCGCACATATGTAATCCATTAAAAAGGCCTTCCATCGGAAGGCCTTTTTCTTTACTCAGCCAGCGCTAAATCAGCACCTCGCTGTACCGCTCCCGATACTCTTTTGGCGTGGTGTCATAATCTTTTTTAAACACCGAATAGAAATATTGTAACGATGGGTAGCCGCACATCTGCGAAATCTCGTTGATCGACAATGACGTCGACACTAACAGGCTGCGGGCTTTTTCCAGTTTTTCGGCGTGAATGACCGCATGAATGGTTTCCCCGACCTCTTCTTTAAAACGCTTCTCCAGATTCGAGCGAGAAATGCCCACGGCATCCAGCACCTGATCCACTTTGATACCTTTGCAGGCATGGTTACGGATGTAGTGCATCGCCTGAATCACCGCGGGATCGTTTAAAGAACGGTAATCGGTTGAACGCCGTTCCACCACGCGGACCGGTGGCACCAGCAGACGCTGCAGCGGCAGAGTTTCGTTATCCAGCAATCGATGAAGTAACTTCGCGGCCTGATAGCCCATCTGACGCGTTCCCTGCGCGACTGATGACAGCGCTACTCGTGACAAATAGCGGGTTAACTCTTCGTTATCGATGCCAATGACGCACAGTTTTTCAGGAACCGGAATGTGCAAATGGTCGCACACCTGGAGTACATGACGCGCACGCGCGTCTGTGACCGCAATAATGCCGGTTTGCGGTGGCAATGTTTGCAACCAGTCGGCCAGACGGTTTTGCGCGTGCTGCCAGTTTTCAGGTGCCGTCTCCAGCCCTTGATAAACGACGCCACGATACTTTTCCTGGGCGACAATCTGACAAAAAGCGTGTTCGCGCTCCATCGCCCATCGCTTACCGCTGGACGCTGGCAAACCATAAAAGGCAAAGCGGTGAACACCTTTTTCTTTTAAATGCAAAAAAGCACTTTCGACCAGCGCGTAGTTATCGGTCGCGATGTAATGTACCGGCGGATATTTTTCGGGCGAGTGGTAAGAACCGCCGACGCCCACAATGGGGACGTCGACATCGACCAGCATTTTTTGGATATCGGGGTCATCAAAATCTGCGATAACCCCATCGCCTAACCAGTCTTTAATCGTCTCTATGCTGGCACGAAAATCTTCTTCTATGAAGATGTCCCATTCGGATTGCGACGCCTGCAAATATTCACCCACGCCCTCCACGACCTGACGGTCATAGGCTTTGTTGGCATTGAATAACAACGTAATGCGGTGACGCTTCTCAAACATGGCTTATCTTTCCCAAATTTGTGGTTCTCAGGCCCGCCGCTTGGTTGCGGAGTCCATCCAGACCGCCAGCAACAGAATGGCGCCCTTAACGATATACTGCCAGAAGGTCGGCACGTCCATCATACTCATTCCGTTATCCAGCGACGCCATAATAAATGCGCCCATCACGGCGCCGGCAACGCTACCGATCCCGCCTGCCAGGCTGGTCCCACCGATAACACACGCTGCGATGGCGTCTAGCTCTGCAATGTTCCCGGCAGACGGCGAACCGGCCCCCAAACGTGAACTCAGAATTAGTCCAGCAATCGCCACCATCAGGCCATTGATCGCAAACACCGCCAGTTTAGTCCGTTCGACGTTAATGCCGGACAGGCGTGCCGCTTCAATGTTGCCCCCGATAGCATAAATACGGCGACCGAAAGCCGTGCGCGTGGCCATAAACATCCCTGCCAGTAACAGTAGCGTCAGAATCAACACCGGCGTTGGAACCCCGCGGTAATCGTTCAGCAACCAGATTGCGCCCAGTACAATCACTGCCGTTAATGCCTGCCGTCCTACGACAGAGGTTGATGCGGGTGCGGCGAGTCCCAACGCTTCACGGCGCATACGCGCACGCCATTGCCAGGCGATAAACGCCATGAGACCAATGGCACCGAGCGTAAAGCCAAGACCGTCAGAGAGATAGCTTTGCCCAATTTGCGACATGGATGCGCTGGTGGGGGAAACGGTCGTACCGTTGGTGATCCCAATCAGAATGCCGCGAAACGCCAGCATCCCCGCGAGGGTGACGATAAAGGACGGTACTTTGCGGTACGCGACCCACCAGCCGTTCCAGGTGCCCAGCAGCAGACCCAGCACAAGCGTCACGACGATAGTGAGCGGTAACGGCCAGCCCAGCCAGACGTCAAAAATAGCGGCAACGCCACCCAGTAATCCCATCATCGAGCCCACCGAGAGGTCAATCTCGGCAGAAATGATGACGAAGACCATACCGACTGCCAGAATGCCGGTGATCGCGGTCTGGCGCAGCAGGTTAGAAATATTACGCGCGCTCAAATACGAGCCGTCGGTCATCCAGGTGAAGAACAGCATGATGGCGATAATCGCCGCGATCATGACGAAAACCTGTAAATTGAGCGCCTTGAGTCCCGAGAACGCTCCAGGCGTGTGAACAGAGACTTTAAGATCAGACGGGTTGCTTTTCGACATGGCGTTCGCTCCTCAGGGCGGCTTCCATCACCTGTTCCTGCGTCAGGTTTTGGTTATTCAAATTGGCTTTCAGTTTGCCTTCGTGCATCACAAGTACGCGATCGCTCAGGCCGAGTACTTCAGGTAGCTCAGACGAAATCACAATGACGGCAATGCCCTGCTGTACAAGCTGGTTAATCAGTTTGTAGATTTCGTATTTCGCACCGATATCGATCCCGCGAGTGGGTTCATCAAGAATCAGGATGCGAGGATTGAGCAGCAGACAGCGGGCCAGAATGGCTTTTTGCTGATTGCCGCCGCTTAGTCGGCCAATCGCCAGTTCAGGCGAAGAGGTTTTGACCTTGAGACGGGCGAGGGACTGGAGAATACATTGCTGTTCGGCAGCATCGTCCAGGCTGCTCAGCGGACCGGAAAACTGATCAAGCGCAGCCAGCGTGATATTTTTGCCGACAGCCATTACCGGCACGATGCCGTCTTTTTTACGGTCTTCCGGCACCATCGCAATACCAAGCGCAATCGCCTGCTGACAGTTAGCGATCTGCACCGGTTGGCCGTCGATAAAAATTTTGCCCTCCCAGCGCCCGGGCCATACGCCGAATAGACACTGCACGGCTTCGGTACGCCCGGCACCGACCAGCCCCGCAATCCCGAGGATTTCCCCGCGGCGCAGTGAGAAAGAGACATCGTTAACACGTTTAATATGGCGATTGACCGGATGCCAGGCGGTGAGATTTTCAACGCGCAATATTTCATCACCCGTGGCATGGGGTTCGTTAGGATAAAGGGCGGTGAGTTCGCGGCCCACCATCATTGTGATAATGTCATCTTCGCTCATACCTGCTGCGTCGCGGGTGCCAATGTGCTGTCCGTCGCGGATAACACAGATGGTGTCCGATATCGCTTTAACCTCGTTCAGCTTGTGCGAAATATAAACGCAGGCGATGCCGTGGTTTTGCAGGTCGCGGATGATGTTTAACAGCACCGCGGTTTCCTGTTCGGTAAGGGATGCGGTCGGCTCATCAAGAATCAACAGGCGCACCTGCTTATTGAGAGCTTTGGCGATTTCAACGAGCTGTTGCTGGCCTAACCCCAAATCGCCAACACGCGTGTCGGGTGAGATAGCAAGGCTGACCTGCGCCAGCAGTTTTTCACAACGCAGCGTCATGGTGTCGTAATCCAGCACCCCGTGACGCGAAAGCTCAGCGCCGAGAAAAATATTCTCCAGCACGGTTAAATTCTTCACCAGCGCGAGTTCCTGGTGAATGATGGCAATACCTTTCCGCTCGGTATCGCGAATATGAGTCGCCTGCAGCGTCTCTCCGGCAAAAACGATTTCGCCCTCGTAACTTCCGTGCGGATAGATACCGCACAGCACTTTCATCAGCGTGGATTTTCCAGAGCCATTTTCACCACACAGCGAGACGATTTCGCCGGGATTCAAGCGCAGGCTCACGTTGTCGACGGCTTTCACCGCGCCAAAAGCTTTGGTGATGCTTTTCATTTCCAGTAGATAAGACATAACTGCTCCACAAGACCCGAAGGAATACCCGTACAAGTCGGCATGCCCCTGCAGAACAGGGGCATAGCTGGATTACAATTGGCTCTTACTGTGGAAACCGTCTTTCACAACGGTGGCATCAATGTTGTCTTTGGTGACTTCAATCGGCGTCAACAGACGGGCGGGGACGTCTTTCAGACCGTTATTTAATGAGGAATCTGCCTTTGGCTGTTGACCATTACCCAACTCAACGGCAATTTCAGCTGCCGTATTGGCGAGTTCAGTGATCGGCTTATATACCGTCATGGTTTGGGTGCCATTAAGAATGCGTTTTACGCCAGCCAAATCGGCATCTTGTCCTGAGATAGCGACTTTACCTGCCAGGCCTTGTGCGCTCAGGGCCTGAATTGCCCCACCGGCTGTTGCATCGTTTGATGCGACGACCGCATCAATTTTGTTGTTATTCGCGGTTAAAGCGTTTTCCATAATTTTGAGGGCGTTTTCTGGCAGCCAGCCGTCAGCCCATTGATCGCCTACGATTTTAATTTTGCCATCATCAATATACGGCTTGAGCACTTTCATTTGCCCTTCGCGGAACAATTTGGCGTTGTTATCAACAGGTGAGCCACCCATTAGGAAGTAATTCCCTTCAGGCACTTTTTTGATCAGACTTTGCGCCTGAATTTCACCGACTTTTTCGTTATCAAAGGAAATATAAAAATCGATATCGGCATTATTAATCATACGGTCATACGCCAAAACTTTAATGCCTTCTTGTTTGGCTTCTTTCACAACATTACTTAACACCTGACCGTTGTAAGGAATAATAACCAGCACATCAACGCCGCGGTTAATCATATTTTCGATTTGCGACATTTGTGTTTCTTCATTGCCGTTAGCCGACTGAACAAAAACAGTTGCGCCAAGAGATTCTGCTTTTTTAACAAAAATATCGCGATCTTTTTGCCAGCGCTCAAGACGCAGATCGTCGATAGCCATTCCGATTTTGACTTCTTTCGCATGGCCCGCAACGCTTGTCAGCAGGAGCGAAGCGCAGATTGTAAGGCACAGGTTTCTTATCTTCATAATTATTATTACCTTTTTCTGTAGGGTAGAGATTCAGAGAGAAAAGGATGATTCTTGTCAGATACGCAGCAAATTCTTAACGGGGAGCGACAAACTAGCAATTACAGATTTTTATCTTCCCATTACGATATTTGGTTTATTTTCGAATTTATGACCGTGATCTGATTTTAAAATGCATAACTTATTCATTACACAACATTCTGGAATAATCGCTGAGGAATCGTTTGCTTGCGTATTATTTTTTTTGGGAGCCAGCGCACGTTTGAGCATTCTCTCAATACCAGTGTGAAATAACGTAATTGAGCAAATCACAATGAATATTCACTATTAGTTTCAGTATCGGTTATTCGCCGCACCTCTTGATTATGGAGTTAAATATGCAAGCTTATTTCGACCAACTCGATCGTGTTCGTTACGAAGGCCCGAAATCCACTAATCCTCTCGCATTTCGTCATTACAATCCCGACGAGCTGGTGCTGGGTAAGCGCATGGAAGATCACCTGCGTTTTGCAGCCTGTTACTGGCATACCTTCTGCTGGAACGGTGCGGATATGTTCGGCGTCGGTTCTTTTGATCGTCCGTGGCAGCAACCCGGCGAAGCTTTGGATCTGGCGAAGCGCAAAGCGGATGTTGCGTTTGAATTCTTCCACAAGCTGAATGTGCCGTATTACTGCTTCCACGATGTCGATGTTTCTCCGGAAGGGGCCTCGCTGAAAGAGTATCTGAATAACTTTGCACAGATGGTCGATTACTTGGGTGAAAAACAACAGCAAAGCGGCGTGAAACTGCTGTGGGGCACGGCGAACTGCTTTACCAATCCTCGCTACGGCGCGGGTGCGGCGACCAATCCAGATCCTGAAGTGTTTAGCTGGGCGGCAACACAGGTCGTGACTGCGATGAATGCCACTCACAAACTCGGCGGTGAAAACTATGTGCTGTGGGGGGGCCGCGAAGGCTACGAAACCCTGCTTAACACCGATCTGCGTCAGGAGCGTGAACAAATTGGCCGCTTCATGCAGATGGTGGTGGAGCATAAACACAAAATTGGTTTCCGTGGCACGTTGCTCATTGAGCCTAAACCTCAGGAACCGACTAAGCATCAGTACGATTATGACGTGGCGACCGTCTACGGCTTCCTCAAACAATTTGGTCTGGAAAAAGAGATCAAGGTGAATATTGAAGCTAACCACGCAACGCTGGCGGGGCACTCTTTCCATCACGAAATTGCGTCTGCTATCGCGCTGGGCATCTTTGGTTCTGTCGATGCCAACCGTGGCGATCCGCAGTTGGGCTGGGATACTGACCAGTTCCCGATCAGCGTCGAAGAAAATGCGCTGGTGATGTACGAAATTATCAAAGCGGGCGGATTTACCACCGGCGGCCTGAACTTTGACGCCAAAGTACGCCGTCAAAGTACCGACAAATACGATCTGTTCTACGGGCATATTGGCGCAATGGACACCATGGCGCTGGCGCTGAAAGTGGCGGCCCGGATGATTGAAGATGGCGAGCTGGATAAACGTGTTGCGAAGCGTTACGCCGGCTGGAACAGTGAGCTGGGCCAGCAAATTTTGAAAGGCCAGTTATCGCTTGCTGAGATAGCGAAGTACGCTGAACAGCACAGCCTGGCACCGAGCCATCAGAGCGGCCATCAGGAATTGCTCGAAAACCTGGTGAATCACTACCTGTTCGATAAGTAATCAGCATTGCCCGGTACCCATTACCGGGCTTCTCTTTTAAGGAGTCACCGCATGTATATCGGGATTGATCTTGGCACGTCGGGTGTGAAAGCCATCCTGTTAAACGAACAGGGCGATGTGTTGGCTACGCAAACTGAAAAGCTGCATGTCTCGCGTCCGCACCCGCTATGGTCTGAGCAGGATCCTGAAGAGTGGTGGCAAGCGACGGATCGCGCTATAAAAGCGCTGGGCGAACAGCACAGTTTACGGAACGTGAAAGCGCTGGGCATTGCCGGGCAAATGCACGGCGCGACGCTGCTGGATAAAGAGCATCGCGTTCTGCGTCCGGCTATCTTGTGGAACGACGGTCGCTGCGCTGAAGAGTGCGCCATTCTCGAAGAACGCGTACCGACTTCTCGCGAGATTACCGGCAACCTGATGATGCCGGGTTTCACTGCGCCAAAACTGCTGTGGGTACAACGTCATGAGCCTGAGATTTTCGGTCAGGTCGCAAAAGTGCTTCTGCCAAAAGATTATCTGCGTTTTCGTATGACCGGTGACTTTGCCAGCGATATGTCGGACGCCGCAGGTACGATGTGGCTGGATGTTGCTCAGCGCGACTGGAGCGAAGCGATGCTCGCTGCCTGCCAGCTTTCGCGCGAGCATATGCCTGCTCTTTTTGAAGGCAGCGAAATGACGGGAACCTTACAGTCGTCTCTTGCCGAGCGCTGGAATATGCCCGCGGTGCCGCTTGTTGCGGGTGGCGGGGATAACGCGGCGGGTGCAGTCGGCGTTGGAATGGTTGATGCGGGCCAGGCAATGCTGTCGCTGGGCACATCGGGGGTCTATTTTGCCGTGAGCGACGGTTATCGTAGCAATCCGGAAAGTGCCGTTCACAGCTTCTGCCATGCGTTACCGGGGAAATGGCATTTGATGTCGGTGATGTTGAGTGCCGCTTCATGCCTCGACTGGGCTGCCAGGCTGACTGGGTTTGACGATGTCCCGGCGCTGATCGCTGCCGCACAACAGGCTGATGAAAATGCGGGTGCCGTCTGGTTCCTGCCGTATCTTTCGGGTGAACGTACCCCGCATAACAACCCGCAAGCGAAGGGGGTTTTCTTTGGCTTAACACATCAGCACGGCCCGGCGGAACTGGCACGCGCAGTTCTGGTAGGCGTGGGCTTTGCGTTAGCGGATGGTATGGACGTGGTGCATGAATGCGGAGTGAAGCCCCACAGCATTACGCTGATCGGTGGCGGCGCACGCAGCAGCTACTGGCGGCAGATGTTGTCCGATATCAGCGGATTACAGCTCGACTACCGCACCGGTGGCGATGTAGGTCCCGCGTTGGGAGCCGCGCGTCTGGCGCAAATCGCAATGAATCCAGCAAAACCGCTCGCACAGCTATTGCCGCAATTACCGCTGGAGCAAGAGCACCGCCCAGATTCCGTACGTCATGCGCATTATGCTAAACAGCGCGACGTGTTCCGCAAAATCTATCAGCAACTTCTGCCATTGATGTCGTGATCCTACATTGTCCCGAAGCGGCGTGAGGATGTCCTTTTTTGGTCTTCTCGTCCGCGCTTCTCCTCGTCAGTATAGGGTTACACCCACTGGCGAGGAGAATCACCATGTCACGCACCGCGTTACTTAACATCGATACACAGCAATCATTCCATCACCGTGAATACTGGCAGGAAAAAGGTTTCTCTGAGTTCCAGCAGGCGATGCTGGGGCTTATCGAAGGCTGTGAATCTCGTGGCGTCCCCGTTGTTGATATCTTTCATGTAGACGATACCGGCCCGTTCTCACTGGAAAGCGGTTTCGTTGAGCCAATGTCCTTTTTACGTCATCAGCCTGCGGTGGTTTTCCAGAAACATGTCCATAATGCTTTTACCGATACTGGCCTTGATCATTGGCTGCGTGAGCGGGATATTAATCACCTGATCATTTGCGGTCTGCGGACTGAGCAATGCTGCGAAACCACGGCGCGAGTCGCGTCAGATTTAGGCTATGCCGTCACTTTCGTCAGTGAAGCCACGCTGACATTCCCGATGACGCACAAGGGCATTACGCTGGATACCGATGACCTTCGCCATCGTACTGAAACGGTGCTGGATGGGCGTTTTGCTGAAATCAAAACCGTCGCGGAGACGCTGGAGTCACTTTGAAGAGTACCGATGTCTGGTTTGTGATGTTGCCGGGAATATTGTCGTTGGACATGACCGGCCCGGCCGAAACCTTTGCGCTGGCGGGCGATGCGTTTCGCCTGCATTTCGTTGGTCCGCAGCCTGAAGTGCCGACATCCATAGGCCTGATGATGAGCGGTATCAAACCGTTACCGGAAACGCTGCCGGAAGGAAGCCTGCTGGTTTTGCCGGGCGTCAGCGATTCCAGTCATCAGTTTTCATCACCTCAGGCGCTGAGCATTCAGCATTGGCTGATGCGCTTGCAGCCTGAGATCCATCAGCAACATATTACCGTGATGTGCGTCTGCTCCGGCGCGCTACTGGCGGCGAAATCAGGGCTGCTTGATGGCAAACAGTGCACGACTCACCACGACGTCATTGGCCGTCTCCGTGTCGCAGCGCCAGGTGCGCTGATCAAAGAGAATCGTATTTTTGTGCAGGACCAAAATATCTGGACCAGCGCGGGTATTACGTCGGGAATCGATCTGGCGTTGCATATGATTAACCGCCTGTGTGGGCCAGAAAAGGCCCTGGCGGTGGCACGTGAAATGGTGGTTTGGTTTCGGCGTTCAGGAGACGATCCGCAGCTTTCGCCGTGGCTGCGTTATCGCAATCACCTGCATCCGGCCATTCATCGTGCGCAAGATGCGCTGACGGCGGAGCCGCAAAAGGGCTGGCAACTGGCTGATATTGCAGATCTGGCACACGTGAGCCCACGCCATTTAACCCGGCTTTTTCAGGAACATTTAGGTATTAGCGTGCGCGATTATCTGGAACAGCTGCGACTGGCGGTTGCTGAACAGTGGCTATTGCAAGGACGTGGCGTTGAACACGCGGCAACGGCGGCTGGATTTTCGTCACCGCGTCAGTTTCATCGTGCCAGGCAGCGTATCGTTAGCTGACAAAGCGGCGCGTATCGACTCGCTGTAATAGCATCGACAGGAGCAGGCTAATCAGCAGCGTGGCGGTGAAAATCCACACGATGTCCAACAGCGGCCAGCTTTTAAACTCAACGCCTCGCGTGCGCAGGGCGTGGATCACCAGCGCATGAAAACCATAAATCCCAAGGGAATGGCGTGAAACCAACCCCAGCACCGGGAGTGGTCGCGCGTTCAGCGTGTTCTTGACCAGCGTGAGTAGAGAGACTGCGCAGATAAAGACCATCGGACCGCAGTACAAATACCAGGTATCGGCAAAATTCCCACGCCAGCGCAACTCATGTAACGTCCCACGAGAAATCACAAAGACTGCGGTGATAAACAGCGCGGCACAGAGCCAGGTCAGCCATGATTTGCGCGTGTCCATCATTCCGATTGCGCGCCCGAGCATGCCGTAAATCACGTAGTAAAAGGTGTCGCCATTGATATACAGGTTAATGGGCAGCCACTCAAAACCGCCAATTTTTTGCGAGACAGTATTTGGGTTGGCGAGTACGCCAATGACGACCATCAGCGCCATCAGCATTTTGCCCCCCACGTTTTTTACCTGAATCAGCGGAGACACCAGATAAATCACGACGATGGCGAAGAAAAACCACAGGTGATAGAAAACGGGTTTTTGCAGTAAATTCCGGAGCGACAGTTCGCCATTGATCGACGTAAAAAGGGTGATATAGAGCAGCGCAATAGCGCTGTAAAACAGCAAGCACAGCCCGATGCGCAAAAAATGACGCGGCTGCGCGCTGCGCTCGCCAAAGAAAAGAAAACCAGAAATCATAAAGAACAGCGGAACGCTGACGCGGGACGCCGAGTTCAGAATATTCGCGACGTCCCAGTTTACCGGGCTGATACTGTGGGCGTTGGTGATATACCAGGTGGTGGTGTGAATCATCACGACCATCAAACAGGCTATTCCTCGCAAATTATCAATCCAGTTAATTTTTGACTGCATCAGTTCCTCTGTTTATGCGGTAAATATATTCTGACTCGTATTGTGTTCCAGCCTCGCACTGGATAAATCTGAGTTTGAATTGTCGGACTTGTATGAACATCGTGCTATTCGCAGAATGCGTGGCGATAAACTATAAAAGCTCTACGACTAAAAATAACAGCCAGAAACCACGGCGGTAATAAAAATGATGATGAAGCGTGCTGCGTCACTGATTGTGATCGTAATACTTGCAGGATGTAGTTCACAAGAAGAGGCGCCAGCGCAAAGAGCGCAAAAAAGTAAAGTCAGCCCAGAACGCTCATTAAATATGGAACAACTGTGCAAGGATCAGGCTGCGCATCGATACAACACGGGTACGCAAAAAATCGACGTAACCGGATTCGAGCAATTCCAGGGCAGCTATGAAATGCGTGGGTATACCACGCGTAAAGAGAGCTTTGTCTGTTCTTTTGATGCGGAAGGGCAGTTTTTACACCTCTCCATGCGCTAACGCGCCTGCGTTATAGCTGACCAGTGCGCTTGCTGCACTGGCTTAACGTCTTATTTCCCAATTTTCCCTAAACAAACCCGTTTCGTACTGTATATCTTGCAGTCAGCGGGTATACTGATCGCTTCCATTCAAAACACACGTATCCAGCACGAAATACTATGCAAAAGTTTGATACCAAGACCTTCCAGGGCCTGATCCTGACATTACAGGATTACTGGGCTCGTCAGGGCTGCACCATCGTTCAACCTTTGGACATGGAAGTGGGCGCCGGCACTTCACACCCAATGACCAGCTTACGTGCGTTGGGGCCAGAACCGATGGCAACGGCCTATGTGCAGCCATCTCGTCGTCCGACCGATGGTCGTTATGGCGAAAACCCAAACCGCTTACAGCACTATTATCAGTTCCAGGTGGTGATTAAACCTTCTCCGGACAATATTCAGGAACTGTATCTCGGCTCCCTGAAAGAGCTGGGCGTGGATCCGACTATTCATGATATTCGCTTCGTGGAAGATAACTGGGAAAACCCAACGCTGGGTGCCTGGGGTCTCGGCTGGGAAGTGTGGCTGAACGGCATGGAAGTGACGCAGTTCACTTACTTCCAGCAGGTTGGCGGTCTGGAATGTAAACCGATCACGGGTGAAATCACTTACGGTCTGGAACGTTTGGCAATGTACATTCAGGGCGTAGACAGCGTTTACGACCTGGTCTGGAGCGACGGCCCGCTGGGTAAAACCACTTACGGTGACGTGTTCCATCAGAACGAAGTGGAGCAATCCACCTACAACTTCGAATACGCGGATGTGGACTTCCTGTTCACCTGCTTCGAGCAGTACGAAAAAGAAGCGCAGCAACTGCTGGCGCTGGAAACGCCACTGCCGCTGCCAGCCTATGAGCGTATTCTGAAGGCCGCCCACAGCTTCAACCTGCTGGATGCCCGTAAAGCCATCTCCGTGACTGAACGTCAGCGCTACATTTTGCGTATTCGCACGTTGACCAAAGCCGTTGCAGAAGCTTACTACGCGTCCCGTGAAGCCCTTGGCTTCCCGATGTGCAACCGAAATAATTAAGAGGCGGCGATGTCTGATAAAACTTTCCTGGTGGAAATCGGCACTGAAGAGCTGCCACCAAAAGCCCTGCGCAGCCTGGCGGAATCCTTTGCTGCGAACGTAACGGCTGAGCTGGATAACGCTGGCTTAACGCACGGTAAAATCGAATGGTTTGCTGCCCCGCGCCGCCTGGCGCTGAAAGTGGCGAATCTGGCTGCTTCTCAGGCAGATCGCGAAGTTGAAAAACGCGGCCCGGCAATTGCCCAGGCGTTTGACGCCGAAGGTAAGCCGAGCAAAGCGGCAGAAGGCTGGGCGCGCGGTTGCGGTATCACCGTTGACCAGGCCGAGCGTCTGACAACTGATAAAGGCGAGTGGCTGCTGTATCGTGCGCATGTCAAAGGCGAAAGCGCAGAAGCGCTGCTGCCAAACATGATTGCGACGTCGCTGGCTAAACTGCCTATTCCAAAACTGATGCGCTGGGGTGCGTCTGACGTGCACTTTGTGCGTCCGGTTCACACAGTGACCCTGCTGCTGGGTGATACCGTTATTCCGGCAACGATTTTGGGTATCCAGTCCGACCGCGTGATTCGCGGCCATCGCTTTATGGGCGAGCCGGAATTCACCATCGACAATGCCGATCAGTATCCGCAAATCCTGCTTGAGCGCGGTAAAGTCATTGCTGACTACGAACTGCGTAAAGCAAAAATCAAAGCGGACGCTGAAGAAGCGGCGCGCAAAATCGGTGGTAACGCCGATCTGAGCGAAAGTCTGCTGGAAGAGGTGACCTCTCTGGTCGAATGGCCAGTGGTACTAACGGCGAAGTTTGAAGAGAAATTCCTCGCGGTTCCGGCTGAAGCGCTGGTTTACACCATGAAGGGTGACCAGAAGTACTTCCCGGTTTACGCGAATGACGGCAAACTGCTGCCGAACTTTATCTTCGTGGCGAACATCGAATCCAAAGATCCGATTCAGATTATCTCCGGTAACGAAAAAGTGGTGCGCCCGCGTCTGGCGGATGCGGAGTTCTTCTTTAATACCGATCGCAAAAAGCGTCTGGAAGATCACCTGCCGCGTCTGCAAACCGTGCTGTTCCAGCAACAGTTGGGTACGCTGCGCGACAAGACCGACCGTATCGCGGAACTGTCCGGCTGGATCGCACGTGAAATCGGTGCCGATGTGAATCACGCTACCCGCGCAGGCCTGCTGTCCAAATGTGACCTGATGACCAACATGGTGTTCGAGTTTACCGACACTCAGGGCGTGATGGGCATGCACTATGCGCGTCATGACGGCGAAGCAGAAGATGTGGCCGTTGCGTTGAACGAGCAGTATCAGCCGCGCTTTGCTGGTGATGACCTGCCGTCTAATCCTGTTGCGTGTGCCGTCGCGATTGCCGACAAAATGGACACCCTCGCGGGTATCTTCGGTATCGGTCAGCATCCGAAAGGCGACAAAGACCCGTTTGCGCTGCGTCGTGCTGCGCTGGGCGTGCTGCGCATCATCGTTGAGAAAAACTTGTCTCTGGATCTGCAGACTCTCACCGAACAAGCGGTGCGTCTGTACGGTGACAAGCTGACCAATGCGAAAGTGGTCGATGACGTGATCGACTTTATGCTTGGCCGCTTCCGCGCCTGGTATCAGGACGAAGGCTATACCGTCGATACCATTCAGGCGGTTCTGGCACGTCGTCCGACCCGTCCGGCTGATTTCGATGCGCGCATGAAGGCAGTTTCGCATTTCCGTACCCTGGAAGCCGCGTCAGCGCTGGCTGCGGCTAACAAACGCGTATCCAATATTCTGGCCAAATCCGACGAAACGCTGAACGAGCGCGTTAACGCCGCGACCCTGAAAGAGCCGGAAGAAATTGCGCTGGCGCTGCAGGTAGTGGTGCTGCGTGACAAGCTGGAACCGTTCTTCGCTGAAGGTCGTTATCAGGAAGCGCTGGTGGAGCTGGCTGAACTTCGTGAAGTGATTGACGCCTTCTTCGAGAAAGTCATGGTCAATGTCGAAGATAAAGAGCTTCGCATTAATCGTCTGTCTATGCTCGAAAAACTGCGCGAGTTATTCCTGCGCGTCGCGGACATTTCGCTACTGCAGTAATTCGTGTCACGTTAAAAAACCCGCCTCTAATGGCGGGTTTTTTTATGATTAAACGCGTCGACCAAATCTGTTTTATCGTCTGGGGTAGTCGGCGAAAATATGCGCTGTTGTAAGGCCTTATAAACACAAACCCCCGCAATTGCGGGGGCGATACTACGAGCCTCACTTTTAAGACTACGCGCTAAGCGTTGGGGCCGCCTGTATCAGACGCATCAGCTTTAACTCGGTCATAGAGGGTTTAACACGTTTCGATTCCCACTCTTTCACCGTCGCCACGCTGACACCCATTTCTCTTGCGAAATCAATAGTCTTCAGCCCGGTCCCTTTGCGCAACTGCTCAAATTCTGTAAAGGGATTGGATTTTTGGGTCAGGATAACGGTTTGCGACAGATCCTTAAAAACGATTTGTTCCAGGCTGGTTAACAGCTCAAACATTGTATCTTTAGATTCCATTAAGAACTCCTCATAAATCACACAACAGGATCATGAACTTCATAGAGCTTGTTAAGAATAGCTCTTAAAGGAGGTAAGGGATCGTCACGGATGTGATTAATCGTGCGGTAAGTATTGCCTTGCTCGTTTCAGCAAAGCGGATAGTTATGCTAATTACCTGATTAATCATAAGCAGGCTTCGTATGGTATTTTTTTGTAAATCGTCAGAAAGAAAGTGGCAATAGCCGTTTTGCATGAAAAGAGTATCTTGCGCGGCTGACCTGGACTATTCTTGTCAACGTCAGGCACGCCAGTGCCAGTGTGTGCTTTTTGGGTGAAAGGAGTAATAAAAATGGCGACAGGAAAGTCCTGCTCTCGCTGGTTCGCGCCTGTTGCGGCGTTGTTGATGGTAGTTAGCCTGAGTGGGTGTTTTGATAAAGAAGGCGATCAGCGCAAAGCGTTTATCGATTTTCTTCAGAATAACGTGATGCGCAGTGGTGAGCATTTACCAACGCTGACTGCGGATCAGAAAAAACAGTTTGGTCCCTTCGTTTCCGATTACGCCATCCTTTACGGTTATTCACAACAAGTGAATCAGGCTATGGATTCTGGCCTTCGTCCCGTTGTGGATAGCGTCAATGCGATTCGTGTCCCGCAGGATTACATGACTCAGCGCGAGCCTCTTCGCCAGTCTAACGGTGCGCTTGGCGTACTGAGCCAGCAGCTGCAAAATGCAAAAATGCAGGCTGATGCGGCGCGATCTGCGCTGAAACAAGGTGAAGACCTGAAGCCTGTGTTCGATAAAGTGTATGAGAAAGTGGTGACTAAGCCTTCTGATGCGATGCAGCCGTTGATTCCAGCCGCGCAGATATTTACTCAGCAACTGGTCCAGGTGGGTGATTTTATCTCTCAGCAGGGCACCCAGGTGAGTTTTGTCGCTAACGGCATTCAGTTCCCAACGTCTCAGCAAGCCAGTCAGTACAACACGCTGATTGGGCCGCTGGCCTCGCAGCACCAGGCCTTCAGCCAGGCATGGAGCTCGGCAGTCACGGCAACCGAATAAATAAAAGCCTCGCAGAACGCGGGGCTTTTTTTATTAATTACAAAAATAAAGCTTGTCATTCGAGTACCACCCAAGTATAACTATGTTCGTCGGTTTGTTCACAGACCTAAAGCAGTTTAGTTAAGCAGTCCAGATGAGTTATCTTAGATACCCTTCGTAGTGACCCTTCCTCTATCG